>Ga0208949_1000001_pt1 | contig 178798 bp, 164 predicted proteins | sample AOAMet1_03_M0_10_2_FD_188231 | JGI IMG/M metagenome (GOLD analysis project Ga0208949, IMG submission 188231) | Ammonia-oxidizing marine microbial communities from Monterey Bay, California, USA - CAN11_03_M0_10 (SPAdes) | ecosystem: Environmental > Aquatic > Marine > Intertidal zone | place...
TCTTCACAGCCAATAATATCTCTGTAGAAGGTTCTGCAATCCTCTAAATTTGAAACAGGAACGGCTAGATGGAATGGTGCAATCATAAAATTTTTTAGTGACAACTAATTTAATTATTTTTAATGAAAATAGTTACGACGTATTTGATTTTTTAAAGTGAGGTATTTTGAAATTAAAAATCTGTGATCACAAGTAATTATTCTGTTTACAGTGTAGTGGAATTATATTTGAAACTCAAAAGCTCAAGGTTTAATCATGTGTTGGTCAGCTTACTGTTGTGGCTTAAACGTTTTTTTTGAGTTGCTTAGTAAGTGCTCTAAATCTTTTAATTCATTTACTGTTAGTTCACGGTGTTGTCCATTGGGGATATCCAATTCAATATTCATGATTCGAACACGTTTCAGCTTTGTAACGCGGTAGTTTAGGTATTCACACATGCGTCTAATTTGTCGGTTTAAACCTTGAGTTAAAATTATTTTAAAAGTAAAACGGTCTATTTTAACAACGTGACATTTTTTTGTAATAGTGTCTAAAATTGGAATTCCTGAAGACATACGTTCCAAGAAGGTTTGCGAAATAGGTTTATCTACGGTAACAATATATTCTTTTTCGTGATTATTGCTAGCTCGCAATATTTTATTGACAATATCACCATCATTGGTCAATAGAATTAACCCTTCACTCGGTTTATCCAAGCGACCAATCGGGAAAATTCGCTTAGGATAGTTGATGAAATCTATGATGTTATTTTTTTCAACTTTCGTATCGGTAGTACAAACAATGCCAATTGGTTTGTGAAAAGCTAAATATATCGATGGATTTTTATTGTTTGATATAACAATACCATCAACAGCGACACTGTCATCATGACTAATTTTTGTACCCATTTCAGGATTTTCCCCATTAACAGTAACACGACCAGCCAAAATTAGTCGATCTGCCTCTCTTCTTGAGCAGTAACCAAGCTCACTTAAGTATTTGTTTATCCGTTTAAGAGATGTGTCCATGGTGTAAAGATACTATTATGTTAATCATCAATAAATTGATAAATGAAATTATTAATCGTATCGTTGTTCAAGGAGTGGCCAAAACCTGTAGTGGTTATTAATTGACTATCCGAAAAATCTTTATTAATCAAAATTGCGTCATTATAGGGGATTATTGCATCTTCGGTATCGTGTATTATGAGTCCTTGAGAGGAAATTTGTTTTGAGAATTTTGCTGTTGAAAAATCTTCTGGTGCTTTACCAAAAAGATTGATGATTGATAGATTTATCTGTGTTCTTGTACGCTTATTATATCCAAGTAAATCATAGTACCTCTCAAGAACATCCTTAAATTCGGATGGTGCACCCATTAAAATAAGTTTTTCAACACTCTTAATGTTATATTTATGTTGAAATAATACCGAGGCCATGCCGCCAACAGAGTGTCCAATTACAACTTGTGCATTAAAGTGTTTGGCTACAATATGGATAAATTCCGCATACAGTAGGGCATTAAAACGAATACCGCCTGATGCACCATGGGCAGGGGCATCTAATGCGATTAAGTTATAACCTTTTTTAGTTAAAGAGTTCACGAGACTTTTCCAGCGGTGAGCATTACTCTCCCAGCCGTGAACGAGTAAAATTGTCTCTTTTGTTCCTTTCCATTGGTAAGTCATTATTGAAAGGTTATTGTGTTTGAGAGTTTGTTTTACAGCAGTGTTCAAAAAAGAAGATTGCTTATCAGTAACGCGACCTTGTCTAGGCGTTTGAAAAAGAGTCAAGGCTTTTTTGGATGCGTGATGTTTCGAGATATAGCTAGAAATATTGATATACCATCCAACCGTTTTAATCAATAATTTTTCCATCACGTTTCTTCTCGGGTTGCTAATTCTACAGAAAAAGCAGGAGTGCAAATGGCTAAATACTCACAAGGTTCCAAAAAGGGGTTTGAATACTGTACGCGGGTGTTTCTGTTTATTTTAATTGATTCACCAGCGTTCAATACGAATGTGTCCCCATCCACAATAAATTGTTTTTTCCCTTTTAGAATGACCGTGTATTCCTCAAAAAGAGGTTTCTGAAATGGTTCACTCCATCCTGGTGGAGCAATCATGTGAGCTATACTAATGTTAGCATTTTTATCAGTTGCCAATCCAAAATGTTCTTTTATTGATTTCCCATCATTTGTGGGAACCACATATGGTGACTTTTGAATGATATAATTTTTCATATTAAAACCATTGAATGTAAAATCCTTTAATTTTAGCATCATCAGGAATTTGAATTGCTTCTATTTTTAAGTTCATATCAAAACGTAATTCGGCAGGGAGATCATTTTTGTCAATAGTGAAAAATGAATTTATATCGTCAACCGAAATAATGATATTTTTAATACTGTTTTGAACACCTGAAATCTTATAGTTGTCTTTCAAGGTCTTAAAGTTGCTTTTCAGGTGAAGTCCTTTTCTTGTTTTAAATTGTTCTGAATTGATTTCTATGAGTTTTATTGTTGATAACGAGTCTTTTATTCTTTTTGGTGTTAAGGTTAAAAGTTTTTTTCCATCCTTATCATAAATTTCTATATTCCGGTTGGTTGTGTTAAAACGATTTTTATTAATAAATTTTGCAATGGAGTCATTTGGAAATATCAAATCTAAATTTCTCACTTCGGTAGAATCTGTTAGTAATCCAATACTTTGTTTTGAGATTAAGTTAGTATCAGTTGATTGGGAGCATGAGCTCAATAAGAAAAGACTTAATAAGAGTACGTGTAAATTAAATTTCATTTTTTTATGATGTTTGGGTTAGATTACTTTTTTAATAATTCCGAAGACAGCTCTTATAAAAGTAGCACTAGTCAATACTTTAACGATAGGATTTTGTCTTTTGTATTTTGAACCTGATGTTCTTTTGATTTTTTTTGATTGCTCTTGAGTTCTACTCTGATTGTTAATAGCTTCGGCTTGTTTTATTTTTTTATTTAATAGTTCGTAGGCGCTTTCACGATCAATAGAATCGTTGTATTTTTCAACAAGTTCCGATTTACGTAATAATGTATTTATTTCTGTAGGAGTGAGGATATCCATTCTGCTCATCGGTGCTCTCATCATGGTAGCTGCAAGGGGAGTGGGGCGCCCTTTTTCATCTAGGGCAGATACAAGTGCTTCTCCAATACCGAGCGATGTTAAGACACCCGCTGTGTCATAAAAATCAGTGTCGGGGTAATTTTGAGCAGCCAATTTAATTGCTTTTCTGTCTTTTGCCGTAAAGGCTCGCAGGGCATGCTGAACCTTTAAGCCTAATTGACTTAAAACAGATTCAGGAACGTCTGTTGGGTTTTGTGTTACAAAGTAGAGGCCAATGCCTTTGCTTCGAATGAGTTTTACAATACTTTCAATTTGATTCAAAAGCGCTTTTGATGCCTCATTAAATATCAAATGTGCTTCATCGATAAACAAAATTAGTTTTGGTCTATCGGCATCGCCTTGTTCAGGGAAAGATTCATAAATTTCAGCTAATAAACTCAACATAAACGTTGAAAATAATTTTGGTTTATCTTGTATATCTGTAAGTCGTATGATATTAATGTAGCCGCGACCATCTTCAGTTATTCTAACCAAATCGTTTACCTCAAAACTTTTTTCTCCAAAAAACAAATCTCCTCCTTGTTGCTCTAATTCAACGATACGTCTTAAAATTGCACCGGTAGAGGCTGAAGAAATCCGTCCATAAGATTCTTCAAATTCCGATTTTCCCTCCTTGCTTGCATATTGAAGAATCTTTTTAAAATCCTTCAAATCTAAAAGGGGGAGCTTGTGATCATCACAATATTTGAAAATGACAGAAATTATTCCCGCTTGGGTTTGAGAGACATCTAATATTCTTGAAATTAATACGGGACCAAATTCACTAACAGTGGCGCGAAGACGTACTCCGTTTTGTTTTGAAAGTGACATTAATTCTACTGGGAATGCTTTTGATTCAAATGGAATCCCTATTTTTTGGTGTCTCTCCTCAATTTTTTGGTGTCCATGACTTGATTGGGCTAAGCCACTTAAATCACCCTTAACATCCATGAGTACAACAGGTATGCCTTTATCACTTAAATTTTCTGCTAATACTTGCAGTGTTTTGGTTTTTCCAGTGCCAGTTGCCCCAGCAATTAAACCATGTCTATTCATTGTTTTTAATGGAATATTAATGAAGGCATTTTTTATTGTTTTGTTATCTAATATGGCCGAGCCAAGCGTGAGGAATTCACCCTTAAAAGTATTCCCATCAGAAATGTGATTAAAAAATTTCTCATTTCTATTCATACTGTAAATTTTTTAATAAAAGTAAGTAAACTTAATTAAATGAAATTAAAAAAAACTATTAAGTTTGGTCGTGTAAAAAGAATCACTGAACTATCTTTGTGCGAAATGAAAAAAGAGATTTTAGAGCTTGTTAATAGTGGTAAAATGCTTCCATTGATGGAAGAGTTTTACACGATACAAGGAGAGGGTTACCATAAGGGGACAGCAGCTTATTTCATACGAATAGGAGGTTGTGATGTCGGATGTCATTGGTGTGATGTTAAGGAAAGTTGGTCGTCTGAATTACATCCTCCAACAGATATCGCTGAAATTGTCAACAATGCCGTAAAATACAGTAATACAATCGTGGTAACAGGAGGAGAACCATTGACATGGAATATGGGTCCCTTAACTGAACAATTGAAATTAAGAGGTGTTCAAACGCATATTGAAACATCAGGCGCTTACAACTTGACAGGCGAGTGGGATTGGATATGTCTTTCCCCAAAAAAAATAAAGTTACCAAAAGAAGAAATTTATAAAAAAGCGAATGAGTTAAAATGTATAATCTACAATAACAATGATTTTAAGTTCGCTGAGGAGGAAGCTTCAAAAGTAAATGGTAAGTGTATTTTATACTTGCAGCCAGAATGGAGTAAACGTGAAAAAATGATGCCCTCGATAGTGGACTATGTGATGGCTAATCCTAAGTGGAAAGTATCCCTTCAAACCCATAAGTATTTAAATATCCCATAATGATATTTAATATTACAAATTACAAGTAATTTTTCATTGTCTTTACTTTTTCAACAAGAAGGAAGCTTACTTTAGGTCTTAAATTTAAGTTTCTTTTAAATTATGCAAACAATTTGAGTTTATTTATTGTTGTTGATCATCTGTTTATGCAGGGTAGGAATAAGTTGTTTTTAACTTTTTGAAAATCAATAAATTAATTATATTACAATGCTATTATGAAAAACTGCGTTTTATTTCTTTTATTGTTATTAGTCTATGAACTTCCTGCTCAAAAGTCTGACCTAGACATACCGTCAAAAATCAAATATTTAAATGTAAAAATTCAAGAAACTGAAAGCGGTGAACGGCTCATTTGGCTCGATAGTCTTGTTCAAACTGTTTTAGATCGTACAGAATTTAAGTACGATTCGATTGCAAGAGTCTCCATAAATTTTGCCATTGAAATAGATTCTTTGTCAAAAGCATCAAGACAACTTGCTGACCTCACTTATTACTACAACTATGTGGTAAGGCAACCTGAAGAAGGTATTCGGCTCTATGATTATTATAATGAAAAATTTAAAAATTTAAAAAATGACTCTAATTTGGGATTCCTCCATTTATACGTAGCGGATTGTTTTGTCGCTGTGAATGAGTTGAATGAAGGTATCGAATTCTATAAAAAAGCTTTAGTCTACGGTGAGTTGTCGAATAATGAAAGGCTGAAAGCCTTGGCTAATTTGTATATGGGATATGTGTTTTCAAACAAAGGAACATTTACAGATGCTTCGGTAAATTTTAAAAAAGCAGCTCAAATTTTCACAAAGAGCAAAGACACCTTTAATTTATTGTCTACAAAAAATGCATTATCAATACTTTACAGTAAAAATTCTTTTTATGAGGAAGCAAAAAAGGAGCGTGATGAAGCGATTGAAATAGCTAAAAAATTGAATAAAGGCAATAATTTAATTAGTTTGTACTACAATTCGGCAGAAGATTCAAAAAGAATTGGAGATACGGCAAAGCAAATTGCATATTTAAAATTATCAATTGAAGAAAATCAAAAGAATAAGTATGCTGTAAATATTCAGCCTACATTACTCGCCGCATTAACAAACGCTTACGCAGAAAGTGATAGTTTAAAAAAAGCTGAAATTAAATTTAAAGAATTAGAAATAGCATTAAATAAAGACGACAGTAAAGGCAATAAACGCTACTATTCTGACGCAAAAAAGACACTATCATTTGCTAAAGGCGATTACTACAATGCTCTTAAGCATGGCAAAAAGTATTTAAAAATACAAAAGGAAAGGCAGAAGTATGAGGAAATTATGCTGACAGAGAAGTTTTTATCTGATGTTTACAAAGCAATGAATGAAGACGTAAAAAGTAATGTTCATTTAGTAAATTATTATAAGATTAAAGATTCTGTTTCAAGCGTTAAGAATATTAAGTCTTTAGCTTTCTATCAAACTTTATATGAAACAGAAAAACGTGATCATAAAATTGAAAATCAACGAGCAAGTATTGATGTATTAAATCTTAAAAACGAAAACAGCAGACAGTTACTCATTTTTGGCTTACTAAGTTTACTAGTTCTGTTTGCTTTAATTATTTTCTATCGTTCTTTTTTAAGTGCAAAACAGCGAGAGCGCAAGCAGCAAGAGTTTTCGCAAGAACTCATAAAGACTCAAGAAAATGAGCGTACAAGAATCGCAAAAGATCTTCATGACGGTGTAGGGCAACAAATAACATTGCTAAAAATGAAAGCTCAGAATTCAAATCAAGATGATTTATCTGGCTTGGCTCACGATGCACTTGAAGAGGTGAGGAGTATTTCGAGAAACTTATATCCAGCGACACTTGCAAAACTCGGATTAACAGACAGCATAGAGCAGCTTTTATTAGACTTAGACGAAGAAACAGAAATGTTTGTCTCTGTTGAGATTGATAATGTCAATTCAAATTTTGATGATTTTGAGTCTCTAAATTTTTATAGGTTTATTCAGGAGTGTGTCAATAACGTGTTAAAACATGCCAATGCAAAGACGCTAATTGTTAATATTAATAAGCACACAGACGGCATAAAAATTTTGATAAAGGATAACGGAAATGGGTTTGACTTGAGTAATAAATTTAAGCAAAACAGTCTTGGTTTAAAAACTATGGCAGAACGCATAACTATGTTAAAAGGAAAATTTTCAATTAATAGTAAACTTTCTGAAGGAACCTCAATATTAGTTCAAATTCCTTTTTAATTATGAGAGACAACATTAGCATATTCATAGCAGACGACCATCCATTATTATTGAGAGGTTTGATAGACCAACTAAAAGAATATGGTTATCATATGTCAGGTGCAGCTGACAATGGTGCCACTGCTTTAGATCAAATTGTAAAGATGCAACCTGACATTGCAATTTTAGATGAGGAAATGCCACTATTAACTGGTTTTGAGGTCATAAAAAAATGTAAAGAGAAAAACATTAATACGCGATTTATAATTTTAACATCTCACAAAGAAAAAGCGTTTATTTATAAAGCAAAAAAATTGAATATTTCTGGATACATCATAAAAGATGAGCCATTTATTGAAATACACAAGTGTATTCAAAGCGTTAGTAAAGGTATTCCTTATTTTAGCGATATTTTTAGCTCTGTTTTTAAGAATGAGGTTTCGCCAGAATTACAAAAGTTAAAATTATTGTCACCTTCAGAACGTACCATAGTAAAATTAATTGCTCAGAATAAGAGTACTAAAGAAATTGGGGAGTTACTGTTCGTTTCAAGTCGCACTATAGAAAAACATCGATCGAACATCATATCTAAGCTAGACCTTGGCTATCAAAAAAAGTCATTGAGCACTTGGGCAAATGACAATAAGCATTTAATTACTTAGTTTTTACTAAAAAATGATTAGGAAGCTTTAGTTTACTGTCATTGGTACTTTGACCCTTAAAGTATCCCAACCCAGAAACATGTTTCCTTCATCATCAAAAGTGATAGAAAAGGCTTCCAACACGTCTTTAGCCTGAGAGGTTTCAACGATGATTCTAGCAACATCATTATCTTTATTGTAGAAGTAGCTTCCCCAAACATTGAGATCAGAACTAAAAATTAAAGTCCATTCTTTTTCTCCTGGAATAGTAGATAAAGTGTAAGTTCCCGCTTTTATTACTGTACCAGCTACCTGCATATTTTTATAAAAAGTTATTTCTACTGCTTCATTTGCCCCAGTTCTCCACTGTTTTCCATTTGGAATTAGCTCACTCAAAGAACGTCCTTTTAGCTGCGGTCTGCCGTAAATAACTTTAACATTTTTATCTGATACCTTGTAACTGCTCGGGAAGGATGCGGCATCCATTGGACTTTTGTCTATTGGTGCAAATTTTTGAGCATTTAAATTCGTAGATAATAGCATAATGCTGAAACACAACATTATATTTTTAATAGTACAGCTTTTCATTTGTTTAAATTTTATACAAAATTAATTAATTGTGAGAGGTTAAAAATGAAACTTTTTGTTAAAGTTTTTTATATCCAAGAATAAGTAGTTAATTCAAGCTTAAAAAATTACATTTTTATTTAAATTATTAATTTTTTGTTATAATATGTAATTAAAAAATGATTTTATGTTTATATATTTATATATTATATTCATTTTTGTTATTAATATAAAATAAAATAAATATGTGCGGTATAGTATGTGCGTTTGATTTGAAACAGAAAAGTGAAATTTTAAGGCCACAAGTGTTGGAAATGGCAAAGACCATTAGACATCGCGGTCCAGATTGGAGTGGAATATACGATGATGATAAGGCAATTTTGGCGCATGAGCGTCTAGCAATTGTAGATCCAGCTTCTGGTAAACAACCATTATTTAGTGAAAATAAACAACTTATTTTAGCAGCTAATGGTGAGATTTACAACCATAGAGAACTCAGAAGTCAATTTCCAAATTATGAGTTTCAAACTGAAAGTGATTGTGAAGTTATTTTAGCACTTTACAAAGAAAAGGGTGTTCATTTTGTCGATGACATGAATGGGATTTTTGGTTTTGCCTTATACGACAAGGAGAAGGATGAGTATTTCATTGCTCGAGATCATATGGGAATTATCCCTCTATACATAGGATGGGATAAATACGGGACATTTTATGTGGCTTCAGAATTAAAAGCTTTGGAAGGGATATGTACCACAATAGAGTTATTTCCTCCTGGCCATTTTATGAGCAGTAAGGATGGTGAATTGGTGCAATGGTATAGGCGTGACTGGGAAGATTATCAAGCTGTAAAAGATAACAAAACTAGCATTGCTGAGGTGAGACAAGCGCTTGAAGATGCAGTGCATAGGCAATTGATGAGTGACGTTCCTTATGGCGTCTTGTTGTCGGGTGGGCTAGATTCATCTGTTACTTCCGCTATTGCAAAAAAATATGCAGAACGACGCATAGAGGCAGATGATAAAGAACAAGCATGGTGGCCTCAGTTGCATAGTTTTTCTGTTGGTTTGGAAGGCTCACCTGATTTAGTTGCTGCTAAAAAAGTTGCAGATCATATTGGTACGATTCATCATGAAATAGTATTCACTATTCAAGAAGGTTTGGATGCCATAAATGATGTTATTTACCAATTAGAGACTTACGATATTACAACCATTAGAGCGAGTACTCCTATGTATCTTATGGCACGTGTCATTAAATCTATGGGGATCAAAATGGTGTTATCAGGTGAAGGAGCCGATGAGTTATTTGGTGGCTATTTGTATTTTCATAAGGCACCAAATGCTGAGGAGTTTCATGAAGAAACCGTACGTAAATTGAGTAAATTACACATGTATGATTGTTTGAGGGCAAACAAGAGTTTAGCTGCATGGGGAATCGAAGGCCGGGTACCATTTTTAGACAAGGAATTTATGGATGTTGCCATGCGTTTAAATCCACAAGACAAAATGATTAATAATGAGCGTATGGAGAAATGGATTGTTAGAAAGGCTTTTGAAGACATGTTACCTGAGTCTGTGGCTTGGAGACAAAAAGAGCAATTTAGTGACGGTGTTGGTTATAGTTGGATTGATACCTTGAAAGTGGTTGTTGATACCGAGGTGACTCAAGAGCAACTAGCAAATGCACATTTTAGGTATCCAATTCAAACTCCCCAAAATAAAGAAGAGTACTATTATCGAACGATATTTGAGTCTCATTTTCCTAGTGATACTGCGGCTAAAAGTGTTCCTCAAGAGCCAAGTGTTGCATGTAGCACAAAAATTGCTTTGGAGTGGGATGAGGCATTTAAAAACATGAATGATCCTTCAGGTAGGGCTGTTGCGAAAGTTCATGACGACGCTTACTAAAGCTTAGCCCAAAAGAGATATTGTTGTACGTTTAACAATAACCATTCAAATTAGAGTTAAAAACATCAAAATTAAAAATATAAAAATGTTTAGAAATCGCTTTTAAAGCAATGTTCTATAATTAGGTGTTTCCACAGTTTTTTGAAACATAGTAAAATCAATTTTAAGGCCTTTTTTAAGCAGTTTAAGCGACTTTATGATAGTTAACAAATGTTAATAATTATGTTGTAAGTACAGGTGAAACCTTCATAATAGTTGATGAAAATTGTATATTTGTTTTACGATTTGTAGGTTGTTTTCCCACAACCAAAGCAATTAGAAAACGTGAAATAATAGATACATTTATTATGAGTGAAAATAAAGAAGAATTCAACAAACATAATTATTCAGCAGATAGTATTCAAGCACTTGAGGGTATGGAGCATGTTAGAATGCGACCTTCAATGTATATTGGAGATGTAGGTACAAGAGGTCTACATCATTTAGTGTACGAAGTTGTTGATAATTCTATCGACGAGGCCTTAGCAGGACATTGTGATAATATCACGGTAACTATCAACGAAGACAATTCAATTACAACAGAAGATGATGGTCGTGGTATCCCTGTTGGGTTACACAAAAAAGAAGGCGTCTCAGCTTTAGAGGTTGTTATGACAAAAATTGGTGCTGGAGGAAAATTTGACAAGGATTCTTACAAGGTTTCCGGTGGACTTCACGGTGTCGGTGTGAGTTGTGTGAACGCATTGTCTGAACATCTTAAAGCGACAGTGTTTAGAGAGGGGAAAGTTTACGAACAAGAATACGAACGAGGTAAAGCAATGTATCCTGTGAGACAAGCTGGAGATACAGATAAAAGAGGAACCACGGTGACCTTTAAACCGGATTCAACGATATTTACACAGACATTAGAATACAGTTATGACACTTTAGCAAGTAGACTTCGTGAATTAGCATATTTAAATAAAGGGATTACGGTTCATTTAATTGATCGAAGGCATAAAAAGGATGATGGAGAGTTTGAGGGTGAGACATTTCACTCAAAGGAGGGTTTAAAAGAATTTATAACCTATCTTGATGCTACTCGTGAGCCTTTAATGAAAAACGTAATTGCTTTTGAAGGGGAGAAAAATGGAATTCCTGTGGAGGTTGCCATGATTTACAACACCTCATATGCTGAGAACTTACATTCGTACGTAAACAATATAAACACCCATGAAGGTGGAACACACTTATCAGGATTTCGAAGAGGATTGACTCATACATTAAAGAAATTTGCTGACGGTTCAGGAATGCTAGATAAATTAAAATTTGATATTTCAGGTGATGATTTTAGAGAGGGGTTAACGGCAATTATTTCTGTCAAAGTTCAAGAGCCACAATTTGAGGGTCAAACAAAAACTAAATTAGGAAATAGAGAAGTTTCTTCCTCCGTAAGCCAAGCAGTTTCAGAAATGTTGACAGATTATTTAGAGGAACATCCTGACGATGCTAAGACCATTGTTCAAAAGGTGATTCTTGCAGCACAAGCACGTCACGCGGCCCAAAAAGCACGTGAAATGGTGCAGCGGAAAACTGTTATGAGTATTGGAGGGTTACCCGGAAAATTATCTGACTGCTCTGAACAAGATCCTGCCAAATGTGAAGTGTTTTTAGTTGAGGGAGACTCTGCAGGAGGAACAGCGAAACAAGGTCGAGACAGAGCATTTCAAGCAATATTACCTTTGCGAGGTAAGATTTTGAATGTTGAAAAGGCGATGACGCATAAGGTTTTTGAAAATGAAGAGATAAAAAATATATTTACAGCACTTGGTGTCACAATTGGTACAGAGGAGGATAGTAAAGCGTTAAATTTATCAAAATTACGATATCACAAAATAGTGATTATGTGTGATGCTGATATTGATGGTAGCCACATTGCAACCTTAATCTTGACTTTCTTTTTCAGATACATGAAAGAGCTAATTGAAAATGGGCATATTTACATTGCAACGCCACCATTATACCTCGTCAAGAAAGGAGCTAAGAAACAATATGCTTGGAGTGATGAGGAACGTGATAGTATCGTTTCTACGTTTGGTGACGGTTCAAAAATTCAACGATACAAGGGACTTGGTGAGATGAATGCCTCACAATTATGGGACACAACTATGAATCCTGAATTCAGAACGATGCGGTTGGTGCAGATTGACAATGGAACAGAAGCTGATCGTATCTTCTCAATGTTGATGGGAGATGAAGTTCCGCCAAGGCGAGATTTTATCGAGAGAAACGCTATATATGCAAATATTGATGCTTAAATAGTCTCAAAAAAAATTTATAAAATGCCTGTTTACAGGCATTTTTTGTACTCTTTTATTTCGTTAAAAAGTAAATTTCATCGATAACACAATCTTTTTTTGTAAATTTAAAAGACCGATTAGTTCTAAAATTAAAAACATGAGAGCTTTATTTATCACCCTAGTTGTTTTTTTTTCAACGAATGTTGTAAAATCACAAGTATTTGAAAGTATTTTAATTGCTTCTGATGATGCAAGTCTTTTAATGGAAAATTACACCAACCCAGTAATTAGAGGATTAATGTCAGACATGAATAATGGTTGGTATACCACGGCGAAGACCCACAAAAAATTAGGTTTTGATGTGACCATAACTGCGAATGTCGCATTGGTTCCAAAATCTGACGAAATGTTTGCTTTTATACCAACAGACTACAGTTACTTATCGCTTCCAAATGGTGAAAATGAGTTGCCAACATTAATGAGTTCTTCCAATACTGATACCAGAGTTAACGTTCAAATTGATAACGGAAATGGGACTTTTAATGTGGCTAGTTTTGACATGCCCGGTGGGATAAAGGATGATTTGCCAATTAATGCAGTGCCTACTCCCATGGTGCAATTTGGATTGGGGTTACCATTTAAAACAGATATTAAATTACGCGTAGTTCCAAAGATAAGTTTTGATGATAATCTAGAAACTAATTTATTTGGTTTGGGATTGCAACATGATCTGATGCAGTATCTAGGTCCTTTAGAGAACTTACCTTTGAACGTTTCGTTGCTTGCAGCATTCACAAATATGAAGGTTACTTATACGATTGGAGACGATGATCTTTCCGATGACATCATTTCATCAAATGCTCTGGCTGAATTTAAAATGAAAACATGGACGTTACAAGCTTTGGCATCTCTTGATTTTAAAATACTTACTGTCTATGGGGGAGTTGGTTATAACAATGGTACAGCCACAACTAAAATTAAAGGGGATTACACGATTAATTATGATGTTGAAGATGGTTCAGGAAACTTTATAAATACGGTCAGTGAAATAATTTCAAATCCTATAAATCTAGATTTTTCTGCTAATAACATCAAAGCAACGCTAGGAGCAAGAATTAATATTGGATTCTTTAAAATATTTACAGACTACTCATTTCAAAAATATAATACAGTAACAGCGGGAATCGCTTTTAGTTTCAGATAAACTAGCAAAAATAGGTTTGCTGAAATGTTTTTTATTTTATCTAGCACTTTCTTTATTTGACAATGATTATTTTGTAATTTTGCGGCTTAAAACGAACTTAAAATCACATACAAAATATGAAAATTACAGTAGTTGGAGCAGGAGCGGTTGGAGCGAGTTGTGCAGAATATATTGCTATTAAAAATTTTGCCTCGGAAGTTGTTTTACTAGATATCAAAGAAGGCTATGCGGAAGGAAAAGCAATGGATTTAATGCAAACGGCGTCCTTGAATGCTTTTGATACTAAAATCACTGGAAGTACAAATGATTATGAAAAAACTGCAAACAGTGATATTTGTGTTATCACTTCTGGTATTCCAAGAAAGCCAGGAATGACGAGGGAGGAATTGATTGGTATTAATGCAGGGATTGTTAAAACAGTGTCGACAAGTCTCATTCAACATTCTCCAAATACCATCATCATTGTTGTAAGCAATCCAATGGACACCATGACTTATTTGGTTCACAAGTCTACTAACCTACCTAAGAATAGAATCATTGGTATGGGAGGTGCGCTTGATTCAGCTCGTTTTAAATATAGATTAGCAGAGGCTTTAGAGGCTCCAATAAGTGATGTTGATGGTATGGTTATTGGAGGTCATAGTGATAAGGGAATGGTTCCTCTAATTAATCATGCCACAAGAAATAGTGTGAAAGTATCAGAATTTTTATCTAAAGACCGTATGGATCAGGTGACAGAAGCAACTAAAGTAGGAGGAGCAACTTTGACGAAACTTCTCGGAACCTCGGCTTGGTATGCACCGGGTGCCGCTGTATCAGGATTAGTTCAAGCAATTGCTTGTGACCAGCATAAATTGTTTCCATGTTCTGTCTTGTTGGACGGTGAATTTGGACTACACGATTTATGTATTGGTGTACCTGTTATACTGGGTAAAAATGGTATTGAAAAAATCATTGAAATTGACCTAAACGATAAAGAAAAAGCACACCTAAATGAAAGCGCTTCAGGTGTAAAGAAAACAAATAGTTTATTAGAATTTTAATCCATAAAATTACATGAGAACCACAGTCATATTTTTTGTAGCAATTGTAACAAGTTTATTTGGATTTTCCCAAAATAATTTAACGGAGGGTGTCGTCGTTATCTCTCAAACCATGTCAAGTGACAATGATGAGATGAATGCACAGCTCGCAATGATGGGAGACATGAGAACCACAACTTATTTTAAAAATGATAAATCAAGAACAGAAGTTTCAAGTCCCATGACTGGAGATATGATTGTGATTACTGATGGTGCCTCCAAAGAAATGGTAACATTCATGGATAATCCTATGTTAGGAAAAAAATACATTAAAGGTTCATTAGATATAGCACAAAGTGCACTAAATGATATCGTCATAACCAAAGGAGATGAAACTAAGATGTTTTTAAATTTCGAGTGTCAACAATACTTTGTGACATCCTCAGTACAAGGACAACCTATGGAAATGGAAGTGTTTACAACCGACGCCATAAATGCTTATTCTCAACAAACAGCTCCTTATGGTGATGAAATTAAGGGTTTTCCACTGTATGTTTCTTTATCGATGAATCAGATGGGATCCAATATTAAGGTTGTTAGTAATGTTATTGAAATCAAAAAAGAAGTTTTAGACGATGAAAAGTTTAGTTTAGAAATTTTAGACGGTTATGATGAAATGAAGCAGGAGTAACTAGAGAAATTAACTTGAGATAATTACAAAAAAGAGCAACCACAGTGTTGCTCTTTTTTGTAATTGAAATAATTTGTTTTATGATGACGAGTTTTTTGAAGTAATATTTCTGCAAATACCACTGACGGCGCATTATTATTTTTTTATATTTGGCCCATGAATTTAAAGAGGTTTACGGGCGCGCTCGTTATATTAATTACGTTTCTAGGGGTTATTTATCAACAGCAAAACACCCCTCCTAATCAAGAAATTGTATTGCAATTTACGGATGCCCATGTAACCATTTCAGAAACTCAGCATACCTTAAATCTGATAAAAAATCAGTTGCATCATCTTGGAGCTCACAATATTCGTGTTAAAGAAATTGATGGAGGAATTTTAACAATTACTTATTACAGTACTATTGAGGCCTCGCATATAAAGAAAAATTTAATTCAAAAAAGCTACCTTCTAAAGGGTTACAGCAACAGAAGTCTAGAGCACTCTTCAGAAAAATCACCATTAAAAAATGATGTTGTGAATTATGACGTTGATGTATTCTTGTTAAAGAATACAACTGATATCGAAAGCAATCAATTAGCTGCGATTTTTTTAGAATTAAGCGCTGACAACCAGAGAATTTTAATTCCAAAATTCTTGATATTCTCCCCTAATTTATATGATAAAAACAAAAACATCGGCCAAGAGCCTTACAAACCATCGCATGATGTTATTCTATTAGATGGTAAAAAATATTACCATACACTTAACGTAAGAGCAGGGCCGTTTGTGTGATGGTTCACACTCCTCAAAGATTTGAGGATCGCTTTTATTACAGCACCAAAAACTCTTTTAATAATAAAAAATTGTCTAATACTCGTGTAAATTTTATATTTGCCCGATTTAAATTTTAGACTAAAAAATCAATACAATGCAAAATAAAGGATTAGTAAAACTATTTGCAATCTTATTCGGACTGGTAAGTATCTACCAATTATCGTTTACGTTTAAGGCAAATCAAATTGAAAAACAAGCGAAAGAAATCATAACATCGAAGATATCTGATTCAGAAAAAGATTTCGATGAGAAACGAAGTAGCGAGGAAACAAGGTATCTTGATTCATTATCAAGTCAAGAGGTTTTTAATATAGGAGTCGCTAATTACACCTTCAAAGAAGTCAAAGAAAAGAGTATGAATCTTGGACTTGACCTAAAGGGAGGTATCAGTGTCATTCTTCAAATATCAGTACAAGACATTTTAAAGGGACTAGCTAATGATAGTAAAGATCCTGTTTTTAACAAGGCGTTAGTAGACGCTCAAGAACTGCAGAAAGACAGTCAAAATAGTTTTATTGAAGACTTTTTTGAAGCTTTTGATGCTATAAAAGGAGATACAACATTAGCATCTCCTGATATTTTTGCCAACAGAGATTTGAGTGAGGAAATCACGTTCAATATGACGGATGATGAGGTCAAGCCAGTGTTAAGAACCAAAGTAGATGAATCAATCGTTTCAGCTTTTGAGGTATTACGTAAACGTATTGATCAATTTGGTGTGACACAACCAAACATACAACGTTTGGGAACTTCTGGTAGAATTTTAGTTGAGTTACCAGGTGTGAAAGATAAAAAACGTGCTACTGAATTGATTACTACCACAGCTCAATTGGAGTTTTGGGATGCATTCCCAGGAGAAGGTTTTTTGCAATTCATTGTACAAGCTAACGAAGTGCTGAAAGGACTCGTTGAAGTAGAGGCACCCAAAGAAGCAATAGAATCTCAAGATACGGAGGATACTGAAGGAGATCAAATTGCAGACTTGTTGGGAGAAACATCTACCGATACGACAGCTGTAGCAATTGTAAATCCACTTACGGATTTGATTAGAGGAACAGGTTATCAAGGAGGACCAATTGTCGCTTTATTTGAAACAAAGGATAAGCAAAAAGTGACAGAGTATTTAGACATGCCTCAAGTAAAGTCACTACTTTCAGGTGATCAGCGATATGTTAAATTCGCGTGGGGTATACCTGCGGAAGACGGTGATTTAATTGAATTATACGCATTAAAAGGAAACAGAGATCAAAAACCACCATTAAGCGGAGCTGTTATTACAGATGCTAGAAATTCATTTGCACCAAATGGGAAGCCAACTGTTTCTATGCAAATGAATGCAAAAGGAGCTAAAATATGGGAAGAAATGACCGGAAGGGCCTTTAACACAGGAGGTCAAATTGCCATTGTTTTGGATAACATTGTGTATTCAGCACCAGGTGTTACTACGGGAGCAATTGCAGGAGGTAACTCAGAAATCTCCGGACAATTCACCTTAAATGAAGCGATAGATTTAGCAAATGTTTTACGTGCTGGTAAATTACCAGCAAGAGCTGAAATTGTTCAAGCTGATGTCGTGGGTCCATCACTGGGTAAAGAGGCTATTGATAGTGGAATGACCTCATTTTTAATTGCATTGACCCTAGTCTTACTTTGGATGGTGTTTTATTATGGAAAGTCAGGTATTTTTTCAGATATAGCGCTAATTCTAAATATTTTATTAATTTTTGGAGTGCTCTCCGGTTTAGGGGCTGTTTTGACCTTACCTGGTATCGCAGGTATTGTACTAACAATTGGTATCGCAGTAGATGCTAATGTGCTTATCTACGAGCGTGTTAGAGAAGAATTAACTAAGGGAAAAGGACAAAAAGAAGCTGTTAAAGATGGATTTAGCAATGCATTATCCTCTATTTTAGATGCCAATATTACCACAGGTTTAACAGCACTTATCTTATTTGTGTTTGGAACTGGTCCTATAAAAGGATTTGCAACCACACTTTTAATAGGTATCGTCACATCACTATTTACAGCAATTTTTATAACGAGATTATTAATTGATTGGTATGCAAACAAAGGAGGGAATTTAGATTTTTCAACCTCTGTTACTAAAGGTTTATTTAGAAATATTAATATTAATTTCTTGAAAAAACGTCGTGTTTCATATTTGATATCGACTGCGATCATAATCGGAGGATTAGGGTCCTTGTTTACAACAGGATTGGATGAAGGTATCGACTTTGTTGGAGGTAGAACTTACACAGTTCGATTTGCGCAAGATGTGAATGCTGAGGAAGTTTCTGAATCAGTGGTTGCGACTTTTGGAAGTGGTGAAATTAAGACTATTGGTGGAGCAAATCAATTAAAAATTTCCACCAAATATAAAATTGACGAAAATTCACCTGATGTTGATGAAGAGGTGCAAAATAAGTTATACGAATCTCTTTCTCAATATTTACCAGATGGTATAACTTATGATGAATTTTCAAGTCCTCAGGGTAATGTAGGAATCATGTATTCAGGTAAAGTAAGTCCAACTATCGCAGATGATATTAAGAAGTCATCCATTTGGGCCATCCTAGGATCTTTGATAGTTGTATTTCTATATATACTCCTTAGGTTTAAAAAATGGCAATTTTCTTTGGGAGCAGTTGCTGCTGTGTTTCATGATGTCTTAATTGTATTAGGGATATTCTCAATAACTTGGAATTTCATGCCTTTTAGTATGGAGATTGATCAAGCTTTTATTGCAGCAATTTTAACAGTAATTGGATATTCGTTAAATGATACGGTGGTTGTTTTTGACAGAATTAGAGAATTTTTAAATGAGCATACTAGCTGGAATTTAGATAAAACTGTGAATTCAGCATTAAATAGTACGTTAAGTAGAACCTTGAATACGTCTTTAACGACCTTGGTTGTATTGTTAGCGATGTTTGCTTTTGGAGCTGATTCGTTAAGAGGCTTGTTATTTGCTCTTATTGTAGGTGTATTAGTGGGTACGTATTCGTCGGTATTTATTGCAACGCCAATCATGTTTGATTCGATTAAAAAACTTGAGGAAAATAAAAAATAATTTTTCTCACAAAAAAAAGGTCTTTTTGTACTACGGCGCAAAAAGACCTTTTTTTATGGAATAAACTGTAACTTTAAATAAAATATAGAAATGAGATTTATAGTTTTAATTCTTTTGATGTTGTGCTGTGTTATAAGTTGTAAGAGTGACTTTGAAGATAAGTCAACACCCATTAACACTGACAGACATCTTCGGCACATTCATGATACGATTGGTTTTGCCACATTGGATTGGCAAATGGATTCAATTTACAAGAGACTTGGGGTTATAGATCGCGACAATGACTTAGCTTGGAAAGCTGCAATAAGTCCTCATGACGATTACAAGTATGCTGGGCAACTATATTATGAATCATTGAGAGGAATCAATGCAGACAAGGTTATTTTAATAGGAGTTGCGCATCGTGCCAGAAATTTTAATTTACAGGATAAATTAATTTTTGGAAATTTTACGCATTGGAAATCACCATATGGAAATTTAAAAGTCTCACCTATCAATCAGGAAATTATAAAAAAACTTGATAAAGAGATGTTTGTTATTCATGACAGCATGCAAGTATTAGAGCATTCTTTAGAAGCTATAGTACCATTTTTACATAAAAAAAATCCCAGTCTTGAAATTGTACCAATTTTAGTTCCTTACATGAAATATAACAGGATTGATCATATAAGCGATGCCTTGTCTTCCCTTGTAAATGATGTACTTAAAGAACATGATTTAGTATTTGGCGAAGATATCGCTGTTGTGATTTCAAATGATGCTGTACATTATGGAAATGAAGATTGGGGAGCTAATTTAGCTCCTTTCGGTGTCACCGAAAAAGGTACTCAGAAAGCAAGGCAATTGGATGTTGAAATCATTGAAAATTGCTTGGTTAATAATCTAACACGTAATAAAATAGAACGTTTTACTAAGTATACTGTACAGTCTGACAATTATAAAGAATACGAGTGGGTTTGGTGTGGACGCTATTCCGTTCCCTTTGGATTAGATTTTGCAAATAAATTAAATTTACAGATTAACAACACACCGCTTTATGGTGATTTTATAGGTTATCAATCAAGTATTGATCATGATTTAATAGAGGTTGAAGACCTCGGGATGGGAACAACAGCTCGAGCTAATCAAAAACATTGGGTTGCTTATGCGAGCCTAAAATATGAGTAATTTATTTTTTTTGGAATGATATTCGATCTCCTTTTTCAATATTGAGGAGATCTGACAGCCCTCCATTAATTTCTAAAACATATTGTGCTGGGGCTATTGAAGGGATTGATTGCTCATCCAAAGGAATCGCATTCTTCTTAATATTGATAACCTGTTTTAGTGCATTGAGGTAAATAATATCCAGAGGAATTAAGGTGTTTTTCATGTAAAATGATCGTATTTTTTCGTCGGAAAAAATAAAAAGCATGGCTTGATTCATGCTCATTGAACCTCTGTGCATTAATCCAGTTTGAGTTTCATAATCGTCTTCTGCGAGTTCGATGTCAAAAGAGGTGATGAGAGAGTCATTCGTCGATTTGTAAATTTGCAAAACCCCTTCTTTACGAAATGTTACATCAATTAGATTTACAGTGCTTTTTTGTTTCTCTTGACAACTCAAACATATAAAAAGAAAACTTATCAAACCATACAGATGTTGATGTATTACACCTCGTGTCATTTATCCAGTGATGATTTTTTAGTTTTATACAAAAACATGAAATAGAGACCAATAAGAATAAATGGAATACTGAGTACTTGTCCAGTATTCAGACCTAAAATCCAATCATCTCTTCCAACGACTTGTTCAATTTTAAAACGTTCTACAAACAATCTTACTGTCATAAGTAACACTAAAAACAATCCAAAAAGAAACCCTGTTTGTTTACTCTTTTTACCTTTCCAGTATAAAAACCACAATGTTAAGAAAACAAAAATATAACCAAAAGCCTCATATAATTGCCCAGGATGTCTCGGTATATTGTCATAATTTTTAAAAATAATGGCCCATGGCAATGACTCATCTGCTGGTTTTCCAATCATTTCAGAATTAAAAAAATTACCCACTCTGACAAAAATAGCACCAAGTGCCACTGGGATTACAACACGGTCTAAAATCCACAACACAGATTTATGTAAAACTTTTTTGTTGTAGAGGTACATTGATATAATCATTCCTATGGCTGCACCATGACTTGCCAAACCTCTAAAACCTGTAAATTCAAATTCAGGGTTGAAGCGAAAGGGTAGAAAGACACTAAAAAAATCTTGTTTAAAAAGTTCTGGTTGATAAAAGATGACATGCCCTAAGCGAGCTCCAATCAAAATTCCTAAAACCGAATAAATGAACAAGGAATCCAATTTTTCTTCAGATTGTTGCTCTTGTATGTAAATTTTCTTCATGAGGTACCAGCCCAAAATAAAAGCTGCCATCCACATCATACTGTAGTAGTGAATTTTGAAGTCTCCAAATAGTTTTAGGCCTTCGGAAGCAGGCTCCCAGACAATCTGTAAAAAATGCATATTTTAATTATTAAGGTAGCGTAAATATAGAAATTTGAAATGGAATAAGGTTTATTTTTAACGACGCTCTTTTAGTTCTTGTTTGGTTTCTTAGGAACAGGATCGTAGCCACTACCTCCAAAAGGATGACAACTAAAAATACGCTTAATACCCAGCCACCCGCCATAAATTAAACCATGAGTTTTTAAAGCCTCGATGGTGTAGTAAGAACAAGTTGGCTGGTATCTACATGTGGAAGGGAAAAAAGGAGATATTAAAGATTGGTACACTTTTATTAAAAAAAGAAATGGAGCAATCACTATCTTATTGAACATCGCTAGTTGGTTGTAAAAGAGGTGCCATCCTTGCCATCTTTTAATTGAATGCCTATTGCAGACAATTCATCTCTAATTTTGTCTGATAGTGCAAAATCTTTATTAGCTCGGGCTTCTGCTCTCAGTTTTATGAGCACTTCGACAGTGTTAGACAATGTATTGTGATTGTCTTGTGTTAGAGTATCATTTGTTAATCCTAAGACATCGAAAACCAGAGCATTCATCTGATTTGTTAAGAAATGTAGATCATCAGACGTTAAGGTCGCTTTTTGGTCCTTAACTTGGTTTATCAGCTTTACAGCACTGAAAAGTTCAGCAATTAAAATAGGGGTATTGAAATCATCATTTAAGGCATCGTAACATTTTTGAGACCATGATTTAACATCAAACGTAGAGGTGTCGCCTTTTTGAATGCTTTTTAACGTATTAATAGCATCCATCAATTTGTGGTAGCCCTTTTCTGAAGCTTCAATCGCATTGCTGCTAAAATCTAAAATACTTCTGTAATGTGCTTGCATCATGAAAAATCTCGTAACACTCGGTGAAAATGCTTTACTTAACTTATCATTCTTTCCAGAAAATATCTCTGCAGGCAAAATATTGTTACCTGTTGATTTTGCCATTTTTTGGCCATTTAAGGTTAGCATGTTGGCATGCATCCAGTAGTTAACTGGTGAATGACCATTGCACGCTTCTGCTTGTGCAATTTCACACTCGTGATGTGGAAATTTAAGATCCATACCTCCTCCATGAATGTCAAATTGTTCACCTAAATATTTTGTACTCATGGCTGTACACTCCAAATGCCAGCCCGGAAACCCGTCACTCCATGGTGATGGCCAACGCATAATGTGTTGCGGCTCTGCCTTTTTCCAAAGAGCAAAATCTTGTGGATTTTTTTTATCACTCTGGCCGTCTAAAGCTCTTGTATTATGGATGAGGTCCTCAACATTTCTACCACTTAACTTTCCGTAGTTGTGAGTCTTGTTAAATTTCAGGACATCAAAATAAACGGATCCATTTACCTCGTATGCAAAACCTTTATTTAAAATAATCTTAATAATATCTATTTGCTCTATTATATGCCCTGTAGCTGTTGGTTCAATACTTGGAGGAAGGCAATTGAATTTATTTAATATGTTATGGAAATCTACAGTATACATTTGTACAACCTCCATTGGTTCAATCTGCTCAAGTCGCGCTTTTTTAGCAATTCTATCTTCTCCTTCATCAGCATCATTTTCTAAATGTCCAGCATCAGTAATATTTCGCACATACCTAACTTTGAATCCGAGATGTTTAAGATATCGAAAAATCATGTCAAAAGACATAAATGTTCTTACATTACCTAAGTGAACATTGCTGTAAACAGTTGGCCCACAAACATACATGCCAACATAACCATCGTTTATTGGTTTAAAATTTTCCTTATTTCCTGAAATGGAATTATAAACTTTTAAATTTTGTTCTTGATAAAGAGGCATTTTTAAATTTTAGAATTTAGTAATAATTTAAAATTTTGTGTCTAATTTTATGTAATCCAGAAACTCTCTTTTGGTATTAATGTTTTTAAAGTCACCACCAAATTCACTTGTTACGGTACTACACGCTATATCTCTGATTCCACGGGAGTTGACACATAAATGCTTAGCGTCAATGACACAAGCAACATTTTTCGTGTTCAAAACTTTTTGCAGTTCTTCTACAATTTGAATCGTCAAGCGCTCTTGTACTTGTGGGCGCTTGGCAAAAAAATCAACAATTCTATTCATTTTTGATAATCCAACTACCGACCCATTTGAGATATAAGCAACATGTGCCTTTCCAACAATTGGTAATAAATGGTGTTCGCAGGTAGAATAAACAGTGATGTTTTTTTCTACGAGCATTTCTCCGTAATTATATTTATTGTCAAAGGTGGAGGCTTTTGGCTTATTTTTTGGGTTTAAGCCTGCAAAAATTTCATTAACAAACATTTTTGCAACACGATTAGGAGTTCCATTAAGGCTATCGTCTGTTAAATCTAGACCTAAAGTTTCCATGATGTGCTCAACATCATCTTTAATACGACTTATTTTTTCGTCGTCAGATAAATCAAAGGCATCACGTCTAATTGGAGTCTCTGAAGAAGTTCCAATATGATTGTCACCTAGCGTGTCAAAATTGTCATTTTTGTTTTCAAATTTCATAAACTTTTCTTTCTAAAAAGGTGATTATAAAGCGCAAAGATAAACATTTCGTGTCTTTATTAAGAACGCAATCTTTTTTGTTTTTATTCATTTTTAGATGTTACAGGTTTAAAAAAAGTAAATTTTTCTAGATAGTTGTAATCTCATACAATAACTTTAAAAAAAGATGTGTTAAAAAGTAGGGTATCTCATGTTTTATCTGTTTTATGTTTATAACGCCTAAAATTTAACAGGTGACCACTTTTAAAATTTACCTGATGTATTTTTTGTTATTTTGCAAAACATTAGTGCATTAATCGTATGTTATATTATGAAAATTTTTATTGTTATTTTGGGTTTATTTTCAAGTATGGTTGTAATGTCGCAAGACAACAAATCTATTAGTGTACTCAAGAAAATGTATGCCAAGGAATTAAAATTAACAAAAGAACAACTGTCTGATTTTGTCATTATTCTAAAAAAATATAAAAAAGACCTTTACAGGAAGAACATAAACAATAAAGATTTTAATAGACTAAATAAGTCTCGGGACTTAGAATTCTATTATGTTTTAAATGAAGTACAGTTCAAAAAATTTAGAAAAATAAAGTTAAACATTGAAAAAGAGTTAAGGTATAAGCCACAGTAATATCGGTTATTATGAGTCTGAGAGATTATTTTTTACTGATTATCGTTATGCTGCCTTTTTACAGCACCATAAATGCTCAGGGTTCGTCTTGTGCTAATGCTGAACCGTTTTGTGCAGGGGATGATACTTTAATTTTTCCAAATTCTAATCGAAATATACCAGGTGCACGTCCTTTTGCTGAACCAGGAATCAATTACTCGTGTGCAACAGGGAATGGTCCAGCTGGTGGAGGAGGGTGGCCTTATCCAGTTTGGTATTATTTAAGGATAGATCAAGATGGGGATCTCATATTTACAATCAGTCAAACTGTCAATTTTGATGGTACAGGAGGGACTTTAGATGTTGATTTTGTCGCCTGGGGACCTTTTGATGAATCTGATGTTTGCGAGGAGAACACAAATGATTTAACTCCTGCAAATAAGGTCGATTGCAGTTGGCTTCCCGCTACCGCTGAAACTATGACAATTAATGGAGCTTTAGAGGGTGAAATATACCTAGTTATGATTTCAAATTATAGCGAAGACCCTGGTTTTATTTCAATGGAACAAACAAATGCGAGTGCTGTTTCCGGTTCCACCGATTGTTCCATTGTTACTACAGACACCTATTGCGAGGGAGATCTTGTTGATTTAGATGGAACGACAGCGGGTGCGTTTACCTATGAGTGGCTAAAAGATGGTGTCATGTTGCCAGAGACAGGCCCCATATTACAAGATGTGGGGGCTCCAAATGCTTCATACGCGTGTCTTGCTATAGATAATCTCGGGTCTATCATTGCGACCTACACATTTACTTTAATTTTTGAATCCCAACCCATTGCTAACCCTGTAAGTAACGTCGTGCTCTGTGATGATGATAAAGATGGTGTTGTCGAATTTGATCTAGATACAAAAACTCCTGATATTATTGGCATACAGGATACAACTCAATTTACAGTATCCTACCATGCCACTCAGGCAGATGCGGATATTGGTGATAATCCTTTACCTTTCAATTACGACACCACCACCACAGCGGTCACGACATTTTATGCGAGAATAGAAAACAATAATAGAGAGGCCTGTTATGATACAACTTCCTTCACAGTACAGGGTTTTTTTGTGACGGCAAATACCATACCTGATGCCCTTATTTGTGATGATAATAATGATGGTTTTTGGGATATTAATTTATCAGATTATGATGCTACAATTCTTGGAACCCAAGATGCTACCAAGTATCATATTTCCTATCATTTATCTCCTGCAGACGCCAGCAATGCTAATGCGCCTTTGAGCACGCTTTACACCAATAGCTCTAACCCACAAACCATTCATGTAAGAATTGAAAATATTGATAATGTGGCTTGTTATGACACGACCTCATTCATCATTGAAGTATTTGATTCGCCAGTAGCAAATACAGTTCCCGATCAATTCATTTGTGATGACAATAATGACGGTGTGTGGAGTTTTGATTTTAATCTGTTAGATAATACGGTACTTGGAGGACAATTGACAGAAGACTATGCTATAAGTTATCATAAAGAATTGGTAGAGGCAGAGAATGGAACCGATGCACTAGTATTCCCATACACCAATACCAATGAATTTGAAATCATATATGTTCGAATAGAAAATAAAAATAATATTTCGTGTTTCAGTACTACGAGTTTTGATTTAAAAGTCTTTAATACACCTGTTGCAAATATGCCCATATATGAGTTGTGTGATGATACTGATGATGGTGATGACACTAATGGTGTTGGGGTGACATTTGATCTATCTACTAAAATTACCGATGTGCTCGGTACTCAAAATCTAATTGACTATAATGTGAGATTTTACAACACGCAAGCAGAAGCTAATATCGGCGCTGTTGGCACAGATTTATCTGTTGTTGTCAATACACAGAATAATCAAGAGGTTGTTGCTAGAATAGAAAACAACTTGTTTAATGATTGTTTTGATACCGTATCGTTTGAATTAGTGGTAAATCCTTTACCTGTCATCACATCTGTTGTTGAATTAAAACAATGTGACGACGATATTGACGGAATTTCAATATTTAATTTAACTGAGGCAAATTCATTAATATCAGTAGATAGTGCTAACGAATTATTTACTTTTTATGCAACAGAAGCAATGGCAGAAATGGGGCTTGTGACAGATCAAATCATAAATGATACGGCGTATGTCAACCCAACTCCTTTAAATAGTACGGTTTTTGTGCGAATAGAAACACTCAACGGTTGTTATCGTACTGCTAAAATTAATCTTGTTGTAGGAGCTACTCAAATTCCAGCAAGTTTCAATCTCAACTATGAAGTTTGTGATGACACCTTAGTTGACGGTGATAATAAAAACGGAATTGCAACTTTTAATTTTTCTGATGCAACTGCACAAATCGAGGCTATTTTTCCTGTAGGGCAAAATATTTTTATCTCTTATTACACGAAGTTAACAGACGCATTAAGTGAGGTAAATGAAATAATCGACATTAGTAATCATCGTAATGAGACCTCTCCCAACAGTCAAGATATTTATGTGCGCGTAGACAGTGAAGATGTTAATGCGTGCCTAGGATTAGGAATACACGTTACACTAAATGTCATTGCTTTACCTGATGTAAATTCTATTACAAACTATGTATTATGTAGTGATACAGACACTGCTGATTTTCAATTAGAAACTATTGATTCAGATGTTATTGGTAGCCAAACAATGCCATTACTTGTAAGTTATCATTTAAGTCTGCAAGATGCTATTGATAATAACAATCCTTTAGACAAGCTCAGTTATCTGAACATTTCAAACCCCGAAACTATTTATGTAAGATCACAATTTGATACAAATGGAAATGGTTTAGGAGATCTTGATGAGTGTGTGAATACAGAAATGTCATTTGATTTAGTTGTTAATAGGAATCCAATACTTTTTGAACCAGACGGTATCCGTATTTGTAGTAATCAAGTAGATACCTTGTATGATTTAACCACGCGAGAGACACAAATAACAGGAGGAGATAACACCATTACATTGAGCTATTACGAGTCACTCGTTGATTTAAATAATAATAATCCAATTCCAGATCCCTCAGCTTACACTAGTACAATACTAGATAAAGAAATCATAGTTCAAGGAACAGGTACTAATTTATGTACAACTGTTACAACATTACAATTGACAACGATTTTGTATGCGTTAATAAACAAGAATCCATCGACTATAGAGGTATGTGAAATCGATAATGATGGTTTTGATGTTTTTGACATTACACGCCGTGAAACCGAAATTTTAAATGGGCTTAACGTTGCAGATTTTACCTTTACTTACTATGAAGATGAGTTAGATGCGATTGCTGGTAACGCCAATAAAATTACCAATCTTTTTAATTTTGAAAACACAGTCATTATTAGACAAACCATTTATGTTCGTGTTCTACCGGTTGCTAATGAATGTTTTATTGTGGTTCCTATCACTTTAGTTGTCAATCCTGTTCCTGAAATAGAAATTTTTGACAACTATGTGATTTGCCTGAATAACTCAGATGCTGTTATTTTTCCTGAAAATGCAACACTAGTTCCATATCCGCCAATCGATACAAAATTAGATAATATTGACTACACATTTCAATGGTATTCAGGTGCCGAAGCCGATGTAGTAGCAGATCCAAATAGTGTCATTATAGCAGGTGCGACCTTAGCAACTTACATGCCAGATAGCGAAGGAATGTACACAGTGGTTGCAACCAATAAATTGACAGGTTGCACAATTCCAGCAACAACTGAAGTTGAAAAATCGTACCCGCCAGAAAGTATTGGCGTTGAAGTGACTTCAGAATTGTTTTCTGGGAACAATGTATTGGAAGTAACAGTGGTTGGGAATGGGTCGTATGAATTTAATATAGATAATGGTCCGTGGCAATCATCTCCAATTTTAGAAAATGTCTCGGGTGGTAAACATACTGTTTATGTGAGAGATTTGTTTAATTGTAATGAGCTTAATGCTGTCAAGTTCGTTATAGATTATCCAAAGTTCTTCACACCCAATGATGACGGTTACAATGACACTTGGAACATTAAAGGCATTTATTCTCAGCCAGATGCTACTATTTTTATTTTTGATAGGTTTGGAAAATTATTAAAACAATTAAAGCCTGACGGCAATGGTTGGGATGGCACCTTTAATGGTCGAAAATTACCATCAGGTGATTATTGGTTCACCTTAGAATATGTGGAGCCGTTAGATGATATTAATCGGATTTTTAAATCTCATTTTACCCTAAAGCGATAAGAAGGGACAAGGCGATTTTCGCACTCAACATGGCTGAATTACCTTACAGGGATACTATTATCAAACAGGAGCAATCTCAGTTGAAGAAAGCTACTTATAAAAAGCCTGTTAATAGATGCGTGTAGATAACTATTTTAAACGGTGAGTTTCTTTAGAGAGTAATATTCAATGTTAATGATATTAACGTATTATTTGTAACTAGTCGTGATGTATCTGTTAGTCCAATATCATATAACTGATAATTTGTTGAACGTTCAGCATTTTCGTAAGCTAAATCAAGTGACGTCCCACCAAAGTTATAACCAATCCCAAATGAATACCCAGTCATATCTCCATCAAATCTTTCATTTGTGTAAGGACTTTCCTCAATTTTATAACCGCCTCTAAAACTTAGCTGTTGGTGCCTAAATTCGCCGCCAATTTTATAAGAATTTGTAACTTTCAAATCATTGCTAATCTTCAAATTTTCTTGCATAAAATAAGAATCTGTTTCAGGTTTAAATTTTATGCTGCTGTAATCCTTTCTCGAATAATCAAAACTTAAAATCCCCTTTTTTCCAAACACTAAAGCAGCGCTTCCCGTGAGTTTTCCTGGCGTCTGTAATTTATAATCCGGAAAAATATTGATGACTTGTGGGTTCAGGGAGGTTGTAATATTTGAGCCATTGTCATCTCTTTGAGTCGTCACATACTGGGTGGTCTCTTCACTTATCGTGTACCAAGTAGGGGAGTCATACGACATTCCAACTCTGAAGGTTTGATTTAATTTTATAATCGTTCCCAGTTGAAATGAAAAACCCGATCCTACAGTGAGAAGATTATTCTCAAAACCCACATTTTGAATTAATGATCCAATATTTGAATTGGATTCAGTGAGATATGTGGAACGTTCGTAATTTATAAAATGTGAATTGAGGTTTAAACCTAAAAAGACTGTTCTATTATACTGAATTGCTGAATTCACAGTTAATTTTCCATTATATCCCAATGAAGAATAGGCATAATTTTGGTTAAAGGTTCCGGAAGCTATATTAGAAGTGTAAGTGGTATTACTGTCATCATTTGATTCAGGTTCCAGAATATAAGACTCGTAGCCAAGAAAACCTTGTTGGTTGGCATATCCAAGAGTAGCACCAATATCACCGTAAGCATCTGATATAGATTCTCCGTCAAACGCCGAAATTTCGTCAAGCCTCAAGCCTTGAGCATAATCAAGGAAATAACTATCTATCGATTTTGAATTAGTCCCGGAAATTAAAAAGTTACTGTCTAAATTTTGAGTGTGTTCATAAGATAAACCGAAGACAAAGCGACCCCATTTTGATGCTGTATTGGTGTTGTTAAACACGAACACAGCTCCAGCTTGATTTAAATCAAAATTTGTGTTAGATGTGGTTTGTTCAGTGCCAAAATAGGAAGTGCCTACATCACTATTGTAATTTGTAATTGAGAATGATGCATGGATATTGTTAAAAATTGCAGCACCAGCAGGGTTTATGCTAATTGCAGAAAGATCACCACCAAGTGCTCCAAATGCCCCACTCATTCCTCTAAATCTAGCTGTTCCTTGAACCTCAGATGTTGCATAACGAAGTGCATCTGATATATTTTGACCCTCTATGTTAGACATAGATGTGACACCTATGACTAGTAATAAAAACTTTTTCATATAATTTTTTTACTTGTAAAATTTAAAAACTAATTATTCCCTTTTCTCGAAGAACTTTTACTCACACGAGAAGATGAGCTAGACATACTACTTCGACTACTGTTACTTCTACTCGAATTAGACCTTGATGCATTGCTATTGGAATTTGAACGACTACTATTTGACCTTGATACATTCCTAGATTGAGAACTATTTCTATTGGAACTTGACCTTACGTTTCCTTTTGGTCGTGATCTTGAATCACTTAACTGTACAGAAGGTCGTGTTCTTTTAGACGTGCTTTTTTTACCCACCAATCTTGAGGTTTTATCATTATTAACAACCTTTCGGGTTCCTAAATTTGATCTGCCCACTGTTCTTCTATTTACTTCACTGGATATTGCTCCTCTTGATCTATTTGAACTACCTACTGTCCTTCTTTGATTCATAGATGTTGCTGTTTCTCCTGTACGTGCAATAGTTGCTGTGCCACGTCTTGTTCTATTATATGATAGAGATCGTCCTTGATAGGCACTTTCATTATAGCCATTGTAGTAACCGTTTCCGTAGTATGGACCGTTGTAATAACCTGCGTTCCAATAAGGACGGTTCCATCCCCAGCCCCAACCCCAGCCATAGTCGAGCCATAGCGGTCTATTCCAACCGTAGTAATTATTGAATCCGTATCCCCAAACATTACCATAGCCATAGCCGTTATTCCAACCCCAAGAGGTGTAATAAGGGTTATTCCACCAAATACTATTGAAGGAGTGGCCACCATACACATTAATTGTGACGTCTGAATTGTTTCCGCCCCATCCTGCGTAGCTTTCTCCTTCGGTAGTATCATTTTCTTCATTATAATCACCCTCGTATGATTCTATATCTGTAAAAATCGCGTCCTCATCTTCTGCGTATAATGCGTATTCCTCAGTTTTTTCCTTAAAATAGTTTTGATAATATTGATTATTAGTAGAGGATGGAGATTCTGACTTGATGACCGTTGCTTTTTTAGTATCATTGTAAATACTGTCATTTTCATAACCTGCATATTCATATGAACCACAAGAGACGATACCCAGAGCTAAAACAAGTGTAACAATAATTTGTGTTTTTGATTTTAAAGTGTGGTTTAAATGCATAACTCGAAATTTAATTGTTGGACATTACAAAAATAGTTAGTTTTGTTGAACTATTTTATTATTTAACATAAGTACAATTTTTGTGCCAAAATATAAAACATGAGTAAAAACCTTACCAGTAGAGATCAAGATTATTCAAAATGGTATAACGAACTTGTAGTAAAGGCTGATTTAGCTGAAAACTCTGCAGTAAGAGGTTGCATGGTCATCAAACCTTATGGTTTTGCTATTTGGGAAAAAATACAATCTCAATTAGACATCATGTTTAAGGAGACAGGTCATCAAAATGCATATTTTCCTCTTTTTGTGCCAAAAAGTTTGTTTGAAGCTGAAGAAAAAAATGCTGAAGGATTTGCGAAAGAATGTGCAGTTGTTACGCATTACAGATTGCAAAATGACACAGAAAATCCTGGTAAGCTTAGAGTAGATCCCAAAGCAAAGCTGGAAGAAGAATTGGTGGTTAGGCCAACAAGCGAGGCTATCATATGGAATACTTATAAAGGTTGGATTCAATCCTACAGAGATTTACCGTTGTTAATAAATCAGTGGGCTAATGTTGTTCGATGGGAAATGAGAACCCGTCTATTTTTGAGAACTGCTGAGTTCTTATGGCAAGAGGGTCATACGGCACATGAAACGAGAAAAGAGGCCATGAGTGAGGCAGAACTCATGAATAACGTCTATGCTAAATTTGCAGAAAATTTCATGGCGATGCCTGTTATTAAAGGTTTGAAAACAGAAAGTGAACGATTCGCAGGAGCTGAAGAAACGTTTTGTATTGAAGGCTTAATGCAAGATGGCAAGGCCTTACAAGCTGGGACATCACATTTTTTAGGCCAAAATTTCGCAAAAGCATTTGATGTGAAATTCACAAATAGGGAAGGAAAACAAGATTACGTTTGGGCAACATCTTGGGGTGTATCGACACGTCTCATGGGAGCTTTAATTATGACTCATTCTGACGATAAAGGATTAGTGCTACCACCAAAGTTAGCACCAAATCAAGTTGTCATTGTGCCAATATTTAAATCGGAAGAACAATTAGAAGACATTTCTGAAGTTGTAGAGGGTATCGTTAATGATTTAAAATCCCAGGGAGTATCAGTAAAATTTGACAATCGAACGACGTTTAGACCTGGCGCAAAATTCGCACAGCACGAATTACAAGGCGTGCCCTTGCGTATTGCAATAGGTCCCAAAGATCTTGAAAACGGTACATTAGAACTCGCCAGACGTGATACGCTGACTAAAAGTATTGTGAAATTGAGTGAGATTGTCGCAACAGTCATTGACTCATTGGACCAAATTCAAAATGAACTTTTTCAAAAAGCATTAAAATACCGTGATAATCATATTACTGAAGTAAATGATTTTGATGAATTTAAGAAGATTTTAGAAACTAAAAATGGCTTTATTTCTGCACATTGGGATGGGACTAGTGAAACTGAAAATAAAATTAAGGATATGACCAAGGCAACCATTCGCTGTATACCCATAGATAAGAGGGTTGAGAATGGACGTTGCGTCTTGACTGGGCGTCCATCAACACAACGTGTTTTGTTCGCAAAAGCTTACTAAAGACGAAAATTTTGCAAAAAAAACCTAAAGAAGTTGCAACTTTTAAAAAATGTTGTATTTTTGCATCCGCAATGGAAACATTGTGAGTTTTTTGAAAATTTTACAACATTAAGTTTAAAACTTAAAGAATTTTTAGAAAAGAAACATAGGGCCCGTTCGTCTATCGGCTAGGACGCCAGGTTTTCATCCTGGTAAGAGGGGTTCGATTCCCCTACGGGCTACAATTATAAAAACAATAAAAAACAAATGGCAAATCATAAGTCATCGTTAAAAAGAATTAGAAGTAACGAAGCTAAAAGACTGAGAAACAAATATCAGCACAAAACAACACGTAATGCGATTAAAAGATTACGTGATACTGAAAAGAAAAAAGATGCTGAGAAACTTTTTCCTTCAGTGACAGGTATGATTGATAAGTTGGCTAAAAACAATATCATTCACGCTAATAAAGCTGCTAATTTAAAGTCTGGTTTAGCAAAGCACGTTGCTTCTTTAAAGTAATTGAAGATAATTTCAAAAAAAAGACCTTTCACAATGAAAGGTCTTTTTTTTGTCTGTTATTAATAATAAACAGCCTAGCAACATATGTTGCTAGGCTGTTTATTTTAGGATAGATTTCTATTCCTTAGCTATTCATAGAAATTAGAAACTCTTCGTTATTTCTTGTTTGCTTAAATCGATCATTGATAAATTCCATCGCTTCAACAGGATTCATGTCGGCTAAATACTTTCGCATTACCCACATCCTTTGAATGGTAGTCTCGCTTAATAGAATGTCATCTCGTCTCGTGCTCGATGAGGTGAGATCGATGGCAGGGAATATGCGTCTATTTGATATTTTTCTATCTAATTGTAATTCCATGTTACCTGTACCTTTGAATTCTTCAAAAATAACTTCATCCATTTTTGAACCTGTTTCTGTAAGGGCAGTAGCAATAATCGTTAAAGATCCGCCATTTTCAATATTTCTTGCTGCTCCAAAAAATCGTTTGGGTTTATGAAGTGCATTTGCGTCAACACCACCACTTAATATTTTTCCCGAAGCCGGTTGCACAGTATTATAGGCTCTAGCTAAACGCGTTATGGAGTCTAAAAGTATTACAACATCGTGGCCACACTCTACTAATCGTTTGGCTTTTTCTAAAACAATGTCTGCAATTTTCACATGCTCATGGGCTTCTTTATCGAATGTTGAAGCGATTACTTCACCACGAACGTTTCGTTGCATGTCAGTCACTTCCTCTGGTCGTTCATCAATGAGTAAAATCATTAAATAAACCTCTGGATGATTTGCAGCAATAGCATTCGCAACGTCTTTTAGTAACATTGTTTTTCCAGTTTTTGGCTGCGATACGATCATACCTCTTTGACCTTTACCAATAGGTGCAAACAAATCCATAATCCGCGAGGAAATAGTACTTTGTTTTTCAGCTATGTTAAATTTCTCTTGCGGAAATAAAGGGGTCAGATGCTCAAATGACACACGGTCTCTAACAACTTGGGGATCTAAACCGTTAATTTTTGTAACTTTTATTAAGGGGAAGTATTTTTCACCTTCTTTTGGAGGTCTCACTTGACCCAAAACAGTATCTCCTTTCTTTAACCCAAATAATCTAATTTGAGATTGAGATACATAAATGTCATCAGGTGATGACAAATAATTATAATCTGAAGAACGTAAAAAACCGTACCCATCTGACATGACATCTAACACACCTTCACTTTCTATAATAGCATCAAATTCAAAATCCGGTTCTCGGTAGCGATTTCTGTTATCTTTATTTCCAGTATCTTTTTGATTTTGATTTCCATTACCACGATTTTGGTTTCTTTGTGGTGTTTTATGGTCTCTAGAAGGGCGATTTTTACCTTCACTCTGAGGTTGTTTTACAGGTGCTTTCCGAGGTTCTTGAATATTTGTTTTATCAGTTTTAGCAACTTTTTCAGTCACTTTTGATTTGGGCTCCTCTTTTGTTGTTTTAGGCGTAGATGGTTTTTCTTTTTGCTTAAAATCTATTTGTTTTTGATTACCATCATTTTTTGTACGCTGAACACGTTCTCGCCTAGGTTTTGGTTTCTTTACCTCCTCGGTTTTGATGGCACTTGGATTTGCTGCTTGATGATCTAATATTTGGTATACTAAATCTAATTTTTTAAGTGAGCGATATTTTGAAATATTGAGCCCTTTAGCTAATTCCTGCAATTCAGGTAGCTTCATTTCTTTTAATTGTGAAATTTCAAACATGTTTGATTTGAATAATTAGTTTTGAGAAATTAGTCTTTTGACTCCTTACACGGGATGTTGAAGAAAAATTTGGATTATGATTTTTTTGAAGATTAAGTGTGCAGGCCAAAAAGTCATTACACATTAACGATGCAATGATACAACTTTATTTCCAATAATGTAGTAAGGTTTGAAAAGAAACCATTATTTTTGGCTCTAATTCTGGAAAATGATTCAACGAATACAATCGATTTATTTATTAATAGCTGCAGGCTTGTCCGCGGGAATAATATTTTTATGTTATTTGTGGATTAATACGAAAGGTGATTATGTTTATGCGCAAGACGAAACGGTGTATTTTGCCTGTTTTATTGGGTCCTCTATATTATCATTGATATCGATTTTAAATTTTAAGAAACGACAGCTACAATTTGTTTTGGGTCGTCTTAACATCATATTAAACTTTATTTTACTAGGATTATTTGTATTTAGATCGCTAAATATATCTGGAGAAACTGATGTTTCTGAGAAAGGTATTGGGATGCTTATACCTGTTTTATCTATCGTTTTGTTGGCTTTGGCCAACAAAGCCATTAAAAAGGATGAGGATCTTGTAAAATCTGTAGATCGATTGAGATAAACCTATCATCTTAGTAGTAATAGTGCGTTAAAACCCAAAGTTTACTTTGGGTTTTTTTATCTTTGAAATTCAATTACTTCCAATTTTTTTATGTTTTTACCGTCTATTTCAAAACGGACCATGGTCCTTACCTGGTGAAATCCATGTATTCCTATTGCCCCTGGATTTATATGTAATAAGTTTAAAGTCTTATCATGCATTATTTTTAGAATGTGAGAGTGACCAGTTATAAAAATATCAGGTGGATTTCGTTTTAATTCATCACGTACTTGAGAATTGTATTTTGGTGGATAACCGCCAATGTGAGTTATCCAAACATTGACGCCTTCACATTTAAATTTTAAATGCTTCGGAAATTCGTTACGTATTTGAGAATTATCGATATTTCCATAAACTGCATGTAATGGTTTTAAGGACTTCAGAGTATCGGTTACACGTAAATCACCAATATCACCGGCGTGCCATACCTCGTCTGCTTGTTTGACATATTTGATCATTTTTTTATCGATGTAACTATGTGTGTCAGACAAAAGAAGTATTTTTTTCATTAAGAAAATATTGTGAGCCGTAACTAGTTATTCTAATTATATTTGTTTTAAAAACAAAAATAGAAGATTCATTTGAGATATTTTATTGAACTTTCATATAATGGTAAACATTACCATGGGTGGCAGCGTCAGCCGAATGCAATTTCGGTGCAAGAGATTCTTGAGGATGGTTTATTTTTATTGCTAAAAACATCAGTCACTATATATGGTGCTGGAAGAACAGATGCCGGTGTGCATGCTAAACAAATGTTTGCTCATTTTGACATTGATGTTTCAATAAACACGGAAGCTTTGGTTTTTAAATTAAATTCATTTTTACCCAAGGACATAAGTGTTCAAAGCATTCGTCAGGTAAATTCAGATGTGCATGCACGTTTCAATGCTCAAAGTAGGGAGTACCATTATGTTATCTCTTTAAAAAAGGATGTTTTTAATTATGAATGTTCTTATTATTATAAGAAAAATCTCAATATTCAAAAAATGAATGAGGTCGCAGATATACTATGCAAATACTCAGACTTTAAATGCTTTTCGAGGAGTAACACTGATGTTAAAACATACAATTGCAATATCATGCTAGCCAAATGGGTTTTAGATGCAGATAGTCAATTGATATTTACGATTCAAGCAGATCGTTTTTTACGCAACATGGTAAGGGCTATTGTAGGAACTATGATTGACGTCGGTTTGGGAATAACTTCCACTGAAAGATTTCATGAAATTTTAAAATCAAGAGACAGAAAAGAAGCAGGAGCTTCAGCGCCAGCACATGGTTTGTTTTTGTCACAAATAATTTATGATAACACTATATTTCTTGTAAATGGCGAAAGTAAGTAAAGAAGTTTTTGATGTTGGTTTGTTTAAAAGGTTATTAACGTTCATCAAACCTTACAATCATATTTTTGGAATAACACTTTTGGCTGTTTTTGGGTTGGCAATTTTTGGTGCAATAAGACCCAAAGTTCTGCAGTTGGCAATTGATGATAATATTGCTGCCAAACTTGATGTTGGATTCCTAAACCACATGCTTGTTTATGGCGGACTTCTACTATTGGAAGTCATTTCAAACCTATTATTTATATATTTTGCAAGTTGGCTTGGTCAATCTGTTGTAAGAGATATTCGTGTCAAACTTTTTGAACATATTTTGAAATTTAAAATGAAATATTATGACAATTCTTCTGTTGGTTTATTAATTACAAGAGCAGTAACAGATATGGAACGAATTGCAGATATTTTTGGGCAAGGGTTATTCATGATTTTCAGTGATTTATTAAAAATGTTTTTAGTAGCGTGTGTAATGACATATATGAATTGGAAGCTAAGTATTATTGTTTTTTTTACACTTCCTGTAATTCTTTTTGCTACAAAGATTTTTCAGAAATACATGAAAAAAGCGTTCGAAGAAGTTAGAACAGAGGTTTCTAATTTAAATTCATTTGTGCAAGAACGCGTTACAGGCATGAAAATCTTACAATTATTTACACGTGAAGATATTGAGTACACCAATTTTAAAAAAATCAATAACAGACACAAAAAGGGATGGTTGAAAACTGTTTGGTATAACTCTATTTTTTTTCCAATTGCAGAATTACTATCATCCATAACTTTAGCAATGATTGTTTGGTTTGGTGGTCTTAATGTCGTGAATCAGCAGTTAACGACCTTGGGTGATTTGACAGCTTTCATTATGTTTATTCCAATGATGTTTAGACCGTTAAATCAAATTGCCAACAAATTTAACACCTTACAAATGGGTATGATAGCAGCAGATCGTGTTTTTAAAGTTTTAGACACCTCATCAAATATCAATGATTCTGGAGCATTAGTTGCTTCTAATTTAAAAGGAGAGATTGCATTTAAAAAAGTGCACTTTTCTTATGTTGAGGAGGAAGAAGTGCTCAAGGGAATTTCCTTCACTGTCAAGCCAGGAGAAACAGTGGCAATTGTTGGAGCAACTGGAGCAGGAAAATCTACAATTATCAACTTATTAAATAGATTTTACACGATTGACACAGGCGATATTTACATTGATAATGTACGTATTAATGATTTTACGCTTAATTCTTTAAGAAAACAAATTGCTGTTGTACTACAAGATGTTTTTACCTTTGCAGATACAATTTTGAATAATATTACTCTAAAGAATTCTGATATTTCGGAAGAGGATGTGATTGTTGCGGCCAAGCAAATAGGAATCCATGATTTTATTATGGAATTACCCAATGGCTATCATTATAACGTAAAAGAACGTGGAGTGATGTTATCCTCAGGTCAACGTCAGCTGATTTCTTTTTTAAGAGCGTATGTTGCAAATCCGAGCATCTTGATTTTGGATGAAGCGACATCATCTGTCGATGCCTACTCTGAGCAGCTTATCCAGGAGGCAACTGATAAAATCACAAAAGGAAGAACCTCGATAGTGATTGCACACCGCTTAGCCACTATTAAGAAAGCAAACAAGATTATTGTTATGGATTCAGGCAGGATTGTGGAGCAGGGGACACATTTAGAATTACTAAAAAAAGAGAATGGTTATTACCGTAATTTATATGAGGTCCAGTTTTTACAAGAGGAGGTCGTTTAAAACTATGATAATTCTGTCTTTATTTTTTCAGTAAGCTCCTCGGTATTTTTATAAATTACAAATTCCCCATTTTTTAAATACGACACTTGTCCAGTTTCTTCAGAGACAACAATCGCAATAGCATCAGTTTTTTCAGTAATTCCTACGGCAGCCCGATGTCTTAATCCAAATCTTTCAGGAATATTTTTCTCATTATTTACAGGAAGGATGACACGAGTTGCCTTTATGATATTATCTGCAATAATGATGGCGCCGTCATGGAGAGGGCTATTTTTAAAAAAAATACTTTCTAAAATAGGTTGTGTTACTTGAATATTCATTTCATCTCCTGTTGAAATTAGAAAATCAAGGTTGTTATTTCTTTCTAAAACAATCAAGGCACCTGTCTTAGAACTTCCCATTTTTACGCATGCCGCAACAATAATATCTGCCTTTGTCTCATTTAAAGAGGTTGTCTTTAAAAATTTAAAACGTTTGGAAAATTTACTTTTTGTAGCAAAATTGGTAGAACCTACCATCAATAAAAATTTCCTTATTTCAGGTTGAAAAACAACAATTAGTGCGATTATTCCAACACTCATAAAGCCTCCAAAAATGCTACTCAATAACTCCATCTCTAGGGCACTTGTGAGTCTTGAGGCTAAATAAATAAAGATTATTCCAATAAAGATATTTATAGCAACCGTACCTTTTATAAGCTTATAAACATAATAAAGGAGTAGGGCCACTAGTATAACGTCTATAACATCAATTACGGTAAACTTTAAGAGATCGTCAAATAATTCCAATGGACTTTTTAGTTTAAAAATTTCACTAAATATAGTTAATTATTGATGAATTCTTCAAAGGCAAGTTCGACATTTCCATTCGTCCATGTTAGGAGCTCAGATCTTACATTAATGTAATCTTGAAAACTTAAATTTTGATTGTAACTCGTATAAAGTTTTATTTTTTCATTTTCCGCTACACCTGTTGTTATACTTTCAGCAAGTTGATTTAAGATGACATTAGAGCTTATCCCGTCTTTATCACTTAAATGACTTATGTTCACAGAATCTTTCGAAAAGATAGTTGCTAAAATAACCTTGTCAAATTTGTTAAGATTATCTTATTGCTAATATCACTTGCATGAATCGGTTGATGACAAATTGTTTTGGCAAACTCAATAAAGGATAAATTATTAGTCTGTTCATTAAAGCATGTAAAATAATTTTTAGCATTTTTATTTGAATGCATCCCTGTAGAGTGTCGCTTTTCTTGTAAAAATTTTAGATATGGGAAAAGTTGTTTTAGGGTTAAACGCTTGTCAATATTTACCAACCAATTAGTGGAACTAATCATGTTGTTTCTGTTTAATACAGCGCTTTTTTTATGGTCGTTGTAAAAAACATAAATTGGTGATACATCTACTATAGTTGTGATATCATTATTCGATGATACGGGTAATTCTAATGTTTTGTCAACACAAGAATATATGCAGAGTATGTAAACAATTAAAAGTTTTTTCATGGATTGAGTTGGTCAGTTATTGCGATGCATTGCATAGCCTCTTTGACGTCATGAACTCGCAAGACATTAGCCCCATGCATTAAAGAAACAGTATTTAAAGAAGTAGTTCCGTTGAGTGCTTTATCTGGGGTTGTGTCTAATAATTTATAAATCATTGATTTCCTGGAAACACCAACAAGAATAGGCATGTCTAGGACTGCAAGTAAGTTTAGGTCGCTCAACAAATGATAATTTTGTTTTAGTGTTTTTGCAAAACCAAATCCGGGATCGATTATCAAGTCATTGATTTTATTAGCTCGAGCGGCATGAATTCGCTCTGAAAAATAATAGATGATATCTTTTGTCAAATTATCGTAATCAAGATGATCTTGCATATTTTTAGGAGTGCCTTTCATGTGCATCATAATGTAAGGGACTCCCATATCCCCAACAACCTTCATCATGTTATCATCCATCTTACCTGCTGAAATATCGTTAATCATCGCTGCTCCTGACTGAATACATTGATATGCTACACGACTCCTAAAAGTGTCTATTGATAAAATAATATCTGGAAATGTACTCACTAAAAGTTCAACAACTTGAATGAGGCGCTTTAACTCCTCTTCTTCAGTAACAGCCATAGATCCAGGACGAGAGCTGCAAGCTCCCACATCGATAAAAGTGGCACCCTCCAGTAGCATCTTTTCAACTTGTTTTAAAATTGAAGTTGTATCGTTGTAATGACCACCGTCAAAAAATGAGTCAGGAGTTATATTTAAAATTCCCATGATTTTTGGATGGGATACATCAATGAGTTTGCCGTTGCAATTAATAGTCATTTTTACAGTATTATCTGTCAATTATTCGCTGTTTTAAAATAAACTTTGAATAGTCTTAAATTTACGCGAAATTTACGCAAAATTCATATGACTTTATGGAAAATACATCAAAACAATATGATGACATAATTCATGTCTGTAGAGAGTTATTCACTAAAAAAATGAGTGACTATGGTAGTGCCTGGAGAATATTAAGACTGCCATCCCTGACAGATCAAATTTTTATAAAGGCTCAGCGAATTCGTGGCCTTCAACAAAATGACAAGCGTAGAGTAGATGAAGGCCAAGAGAGTGAATTTATTGGTGTTATAAACTATTGTATTATGGCACTCATACAACTTGAAAGGGGTGTTGTTGAACAACCAGATTTATCTTTAGAATTAGCATTAAATCTTTACAATCAACAAATTGATATTACAAAAAAACTAATGCAGGATAAAAATCATGACTATGGAGAAGCATGGAGAGATATGCGTGTAAGCTCTTTAACAGATTTAATTTTACAGAAATTATTACGTGTTAAAGAGATTGAAAATAATGCAGGTAAAACTTTGGTGAGTGAAGGAATCGATGCTAATTATCAAGACATGATAAATTACGCTGTTTTTGCGATGATACATTTAAAGAGATAAATATGAAATTTTTAGTTCACTTCAGTAGGATTTTTGTTGGAATCTTATTTATAATATCTGGATTAATTAAACTTAATGATCCCCTCGGTTTTTCCTATAAATTACAAGAGTATTTTAGTGTGGATGTTTTAAATATTCCCTTTTTAGAACCTTATGCGTTAGCTATTTCGGTATTCGTAGTAGTTTTTGAAGTTGTTTTGGGAGTCTTTTTACTTATTGGATATAAATCAAAGCTAACAGTTTGGAGTTTGATGTCCATGATTGTCTTTTTTACATTTTTAACATTTTACTCTGCTTACTTTGATAAAGTAAAGGACTGTGGATGTTTTGGTGATGCACTGAAATTAACACCTTGGGAGAGCTTTACCAAAGATGTAGTTCTTCTCTTCTTTATTGTGATTTTATTTCGAGGTGTACGACATATTAAGCCATTATTTAACAGTCTTTTTACTACGATTGTTGCCGTACTTACTGTGTTTTTTTGTTTGTGGTTTGGTTATCATGTTTTGATGCATTTACCATCAAAGGATTTTAGAGCCTATAAAATTGGTGACAATCTCATAGAAAATATGAATATCCCTGACGATGCTCCAAAAGCAATTCAAGAGTTTACATGGACCTTTAACGTCAATGGAGAAGATCAGCAGTTTGTAACTAACGGAAGCTATCCTGATGTTTCGGGAAGTTATATTGGGGTGACATCAAAAGTAATCAAGGAGGGATATGAGCCTTTAATATTAGATTTTTCAATAGAGAGTGATGAAGGTGAAGATTTGACAGAGGAAACACTGCAAAAAGAAAATTTGATTTTAATTATATCTTACAATTTAGATACAGCTGATGAGGCTGGTATGTACAAGTTAAAAAAGATATCTGATGACGCCATTGATAAAGGATATACGGTTGTTGGCTTATCATCGTCCAGTGCTTCAACAAAACAAAGAGTAAAAGATAAATTTCATTTTAATTTTAATTTTTTTCTGTGTGATGAAAAAGCACTGAAAACTGTAGTTCGCTCAAATCCAGGCATCATGGAGTTAGATGTTGGAACCGTAAAGCAAAAACTACATTGGAATGATTTTGAAAAATTAATTCTAGATAATTCAAAAAAATAAAAACATAATGAGAAAACACGTTGTAGCTGGGAATTGGAAAATGAATAATGACATACCTCAAACCGAAGCATTAATTCAGGATCTTAAAAAGTATACAAAAACTTCTGAAGTTGAGGTAATGATAGCGCCCTCTGCTACAAGTCTTTGGCACGCCTCAGAATTATTAAAGGGGAGTGATATTGAGGTTATTGCTCAAAATATGCACTTCGCTGAAAACGGTGCATTTACCGGAGAGATAAGTGCAAGCATGTTAAAGAGTGTCGGCGTTAAGACAGTAATTTTAGGTCATAGTGAACGTCGTGCTTACTATAATGAGACTGATAAATCGTTATCAAAAAAAGTGAATTCTGCGTTAGACAATGGGATGACAATTGTTTTTTGTTTTGGAGAAGAATTACAAGACAGAAAAGCTGATATGCATCTGTCTGTTGTGAAAGATCAGATTCAAAGTGCTTTATTCCATTTAGATGCTAGTGCTTTTAAAAATATTATCCTTGCCTATGAACCTGTCTGGGCGATTGGGACAGGAGAAACTGCAAGTCCTGATCAAGCACAAGAAATGCATCATTTTATTCGAAATACCTTGGTAAATCAATACAATCAGTCTGTAGCAGATGACGTTTCTATCTTGTATGGTGGGAGTGTGAAACCGTCTAACGCTAAAGAAATTTTTTCTAAACAAGATGTCGATGGGGGTTTGATAGGTGGTGCAGCTTTAAATGCTGAAGACTTTTTTGCGATTGTTAATGCGATTTCATGAATAAGGCAGGTCTGAAAAGGTTTTTAAGACGATTAGGCATGATAAAAATTTCTGATGGACTGCGTTATCGCTTGATGTATTGTAAAAATTTTTATGATAATAGAGCTTTTAAAAAAGAATTTCCACAGATAGCAATTCCCCCAGATTACATGATGTATGAATCGTTTAATTTGAATTATAGGAATTATTACAATTCAGGAAATAATACGGCTCAGATTTTAAAAAGGTTATTTGAAAAATACATAAATTTTCAGGACACTCGAGTTTTAGATTGGGGTTGTGGTCCTTCAAGAGTAATAAGACATTTCTCTAAGTTGTGTCCTAGTTCAGAGTTTTTTGGAACAGATTATAATTCAAATACCATCAATTGGAATAAAGCAAACATCAAGGATGTTACATTCGAATTAAATAAGTTGATGCCTCCAACTAAATTTAAATCGGATTTCTTTAATATGATATATGGGATGTCAGTTTTTACTCATCTCTCAAAAGAAAATCATAGAAATTGGATTGATGAGCTTTACCGAATTTCAAAAAACAATGCAATTCTTATCTTGACTACGCATGGTGATGTGTACAGAAGTAAATTAATGAAGTCTGATCGTGCAAAATATGATAGCGGTCAATTAGTTGTTCAAGCTAAAACTAAAGAAGGACACAGGACATTTGCTGCTTATCATCCTACTGAAACGATTAAGTCACTATTTGCTGATAAATTTGAAGTTATAGAGCATATTAGTGGTAAGGTAGAAAATTGGGGTTTATCTCAAGATAAATGGATTGTTAGAGCTGTCAATAAATTATGATTTATATAGGTTATTATTTTATCGTTAATCCTTTAAAACCAGGGGTTGAAATTTTGATTGCAGAGTTAGGAGCTGTTGGCTTTGAAAGTTTTGTTGAGACAGACACAGGCTTGAGTGCTTTTATTCAAAAAAGTGATTGGTTTGATGATATTCTACTTCAGGTTCGGATTTTGAATTCTCCTGAGTTTGAGATAGGTTATAAGTTTAATGAGATCGAACCGACAAATTGGAATAAAGAATGGGAAAGTAATTTTGAACCAATTATTGTAGACGATGTTTGTATGATTAGAGCTCCTTTCCATGATTCTAGACATTTAAATTTTGATATTGTTATTGAGCCAAAAATGAGTTTTGGGACAGGACATCATGAGACAACTCATATGATGGTCCAACACATTTTAAAAAATAATTTTAGTGATAAATATGTCTTGGACATGGGATGTGGTACTGGTGTTTTAGCCATATTAGCTGAGCTTAAAGGAGCTACAGGAATTCATGCCATTGATATAGATAGATGGTGTTACATTAATAGTAAAGAAAACATTGAACGAAATAAATGCAGTCATATTACTGTTTTTGAAGGTGATTCTAATCTTTTGTGTCAGACCAAATACGATATCATAATTGCAAATATTAATAGAAATATCTTATTACAGGATATAGCAAAATACGTGCAATGTTTATCAGATAATGGGATGCTTTTTTTGAGTGGGTATTATGCGCAGGATAAAGATATTATTGAATCAGAGTGTCGTAATAATCGACTTCAATTAGTTGAAACGTTAGAACGAAATAAATGGGTGTCACAAAAATTCTTAAATTAGCATCATTGGATTATATAATATGAGTGTTAAAGAAAAAATAAGAGAAGATCACTTAGTTGATGTATTAGAACAGAATTTAAACGAAATTGTTCTTTACAATGACGATGTAAATACCTTTGACCATGTTATAGAAACTCTAATATACGCTTGTGAACACACGCCTGAACAAGCAGAACAATGCTCTATTTTAGTACACTATAAAGGAAAGTGTACAGTAAAAACAGGAACATTTAAGGAATTGGAACCAAAGTGTTCATTATTATTAGACGCTGGTTTAAGTGCTGAAATAATTTAAAAAGATTATTGATTAGCCTTCTATTATTGTTTGTTCATTCTCCCTATGGCACAACTCACAAAGCTTGTAGCTTTCTTGATAAGCGGGTTGCTTTCACCATCAATCGGGTAGCCTAATTTTGATAATAATTTTATTGCTTGTGCTAAAGCATCTTCACCTACATACTCAAATGAGACACTATTGTGCGCTGTTTCTACCTGAACTTTTTGGATGTGTTTGAGATCAGATAACCGTGTGGTTATGGTATTTGCACAGCCACCGCACTTAAGGTTTTGTATTGGAAGTGTTGTTTTCATAAAGTTATTTTGTTGAGGGACAAATAAGGTTAGTTAATGGCACATCAGTTTCTTTTAATGCATTGAATCCACCGGCTATATCAACAATATTTTTAAACCCGTTAGCCTTCAAAATTGAAGCAGCTATGACAGATCTATATCCGCCAGCGCAGTGAATATAGTAAGTGTTATTTGGGGAAATATCATTTAGTTGTTTGTTGATTAAATCAAGCGAAAAATGCCGAACATTTTTGATATGGCTAGATTTAAACTCACCGTCCTTTCGCACGTCCAAAATACTCAATGTTTCTAGGTTGTTTTTTTTAGCTAATTCTTTTGCAGATATCGATGTTATTGTTTCAGTTGGCTTGCCTGTTGCTTTCCATTTTTTAATGCCGCCTGATAAATAACCAAGGGTGTTATCGTAACCAACTCGTGATAGTCTCGTGATTGCTTCTATTGATTTACCTTCGGGAACAATTAATAAAATAGGTTGTTTTAAATCAATTATCAAAGCACCAACCCACGGCGCAAAAGCACCATTTAAACCTATGAAAATAGAATTTGGAATATGACCAATGATATATTCTGATGGTGTTCGCACATCAAGTATTAAGGCGTCTTCATGTTTTGCTAATCGATCAAATTCTTCTGAATTTAAAGGAATGTCTCCTTTTTGTAGTACCTGCTCAAAGGCATCATACCCATTTTTGTTTAACATGGCATTTTTGGCAAAATATTGAGGAGGAGGAGGGATGCCTTCAAGGACTTCTTTTACAAATTCTTCTTTAGTCATATCGGCACGAAGTGCATAGTTTGACTTTTTTTGACCTCCAATTGTGCCTACGGTTTCTTTGCTTAGATTTTTACCGCAAGCAGAACCAGCACCGTGTGCAGGATATACAATAACATTGTCATCTAAACACATGATTTTAGTTCTTAAGGAGTCGTATAACATGGCTGCTAAATCTTCTTTACTTAAATCAGATTTAATCGCTAGGTCAGGACGACCAACATCACCAAGAAAAAGGGTGTCACCTGTAAAAACCGCATGATTTTTACCATTTTCATCAATTAATAGATAGGTGGTTGATTCAAGTGTGTGACCGGGTGTATGTAATGCTTTTATAATAACATTACCAAGTTTAAATTCTTCGTTATCATTTGCGATATGAGTATCATATGTCGTTGAAGCACCAGGGCCAAAAATAATGGTTGAATTTGTTTTATGGGCTAAGTCGACATGTCCCGAAACAAAATCAGCATGAAAATGTGTTTCAAAAACATATTTTATAGTTGCGTTTTCAGATTTCGCCTTGTCAATATATTGTTGAGTCTCGCGTAAGGGGTCAATAATGGCTACTTCACCGTTTGATTCAATGTAGTATGCACCCTGTGCAAGACATCCGGTATATATCTGTTCTATTTTCATATTAAAATTTATTCAAATGTACAAAGTTTTCTAATGTTGAAATGTGATTTTTATCACATTATACAATAGATAATTCTTTAAAAATTATATATCCTGCCATCAACAATGTAAACCATCCAAATCCTTTTTTCAAATTCTTTCCGCTAATAAATTTAGCCATGTATATGCCAATATAAATACCAACAACGGAAATGGATGTAAAGATGATTAAGAAGGGCCAATCAATGGCTATATTTTGAACATCTCCTAAAAAACCAATCAGAGATTTCATTGCTATAATTATGAGTGATGTTCCAATCGCTAATCTCATTGGTAGTCTCGCAACTATCACAAGCGTAGGAACAATTAAAAAACCCCCACCTGCACCAACAATACCTGTAAAGGTTCCAACCACGATACCTTCTACAATAACAAATCCTGTATTATGCTTAATGTCGAAGTTTTTTAATTGTAGTGATTGGCTACTTTTAATCATCGAAAATGATGCTATGAGCATTATTAAAGCAAAGAACAGCATAATAAAAATATGCTTGGTAACCTCAATGTTTAAAAAAGTAAATAGAGATTCAGGTATGGCAGGTACCAAAAATCTACGAGTTAAATAAACGGTTATCAAAGCAGGAATCGCAAATAGAATAGCAATTCGAACATTCACAGATTTATCTTTTATATGTTGTATTGCTCCAAATATGGATGTTGTCCCCACAACAAATAAAGAATAAGCAGTTGCAGTAACCGGATTCAATCCGATAAGATAAACAAGTATCGGAACTGTTAGTATGGATCCTCCTCCACCAATTAGACCAAGAATTATTCCCACTAATAGAGCGCCGAGATACCCAAAAACTGATAATGTATCCATATTATCTTGAAAATTGTGAAATCATATGTTTAGTATATTAAAGACGTAACTAGTGCTTTTATAAACGGTAAGTCACTAAAATTTACTCAAAAAATATTAAGTGAGAACAAGGTTAATGGCATAATTAGCCCCTCAGCTTTGTGGTGAGATTTACATCTTTTTTAGATACAAATACAGTGTTTCAAATAAATTTTTGTTTATGACAGTTCGTCAATTATGATGCTATACTGTTGCAAAATTACTGTAATAAATCTTTTTAATTGTAACTTTTGTTGCCTAAAAATCTAATACCTCAATTTTATTTCTCCCCAGTTTGATTTTTCCTGCTGTTTCCAATTGTTTCAAAAGCCTTGATATTACTACCCGAGAGGTGTTCAGATCTTCTGCAATATTTTGATGCGTGTGCTTTATGATCAAAGATGAATTTAATTTAACCTTATCAATTAGATATTTATACAACCGCTCATCCATTTTCATAAATGCGAGTGTGTCAATGGTTTCTAGCATTTCATCAAATCTTATTTGGTAACTTTGTAGAATAAAAATTCTCCATTCTTCGTAGGTACTCATCCATGATTGCATATTAGCGATAGAAATCATTACTACCTGTGTGGGTTTGTCTGTGATTGCTCTGATTTTACTTTTCTTACTACTTATACAACAAGTCAGAGACATGGCACAAGTATCTCCAGATTCTAGTACATATAACAAAAAATCATTTCCTTCTTCATCTTCTCTTAAAACTTTGATATTTCCTGTTATAAGAATCGGAATATTTTCTAGTTTTTGATTGATATCAATGATGATTTCATCTTTTTCAAAATTTATCATTTCACCATTTAATGCTATTTCGTTCAACAGTTCGTTAGAGAAGAGATTTTTTATGTTTCGAAGACTGTTTATTGGAACCATATAACAAAAATAGCTATTTAGATTTTGATAATAAATTCTTTTGTTACAAAAAATTATAAACTATATTTGCCCCACTAAATTGGCCTCGTAGCATAACTGAATAGTGCACTTGATTACGGCTCAAGAGGTTGCAGGTTTGAATCCTGCCGAGGTCACTTGATAATTTAGCCTTTACTTTTTAGTAAAGGCTTTTTTTATGTTTTATAGGGACACCACAAGGGGCACCATTTATTGTGATTATTTCATAAGTAACTGATAATTATTATAAACTTATTGCCGTATTATAATGACCTTTTATGATGCTTCGGCTAACTGTTTCTTAAGCCTGAACACCTGAGTAGGATTGAACCGTTTACCTGACGAAGTATAAAACCTATTTTCGTTTAATAAGTCTGCTGTTTTTTGTAATGTAATACCCTTTAAGTCTCTTCCTTTTAGAAACGCTAAAGTTCTAGTCCTGTTCTCGTTATATTATTATACGATTGTTATTACAATTATTAAATCTAAAATCTACTTATGAATATTAAAAAAGGACTTGAACAAACTGTAACATTCAGACTGAATGAAATGGAAAAAATGAACTTAGAAATTGAAGCTTTAAGGAGTAAAATTTCTATGAGCAAATTACTGAGAAACAAAATTAATAATTAACCCTAAATACCATAACACAAATGAAAAATTTAATTGAATTAGACTTTGATAAGTCAGGCTATCAAAATGAAATAAATCGTTTATATGAATTTGGTAAAACGGTGACCAATGTTCAAAGCATTATACAAGAACTAACAAAAAGTGATGTGTGTTATTTATTTGAATTATCAAGTAAAATTTATCAACTATACTGTGTTTAATGGGAGATGCTAATCTGATAAGCTAATTAAATTATGTTTAAAATAGCGCAGCCACATAAGATAATAATGATGTAAAAGACAAAATTATTCTGTTTTTTGGTCATTGCTGAGGGTTAATCAATAAAAGATAAAATATTATTTACATAAATGTTGTTTATTATTATAAATAAACGTTGGATGTTTTCGTGATTATGAAACATGACAAATGTCATGTTTTCTTGCAAATAGATAATTTACCTTGAAAGCTTATTTAGAAATTATTTTTTATAGTAAATATGGGTGTTGGTTTTTTATCGATATTGATTGTATTTTAATTTCCTAGAAGAGCGGTGACCCATGAAAAAAATAATTGTAATCTTTATTGCCATGTTGGATTATGTTTTACTTCAATTGATGCTATTTCTAAAAAAATAATGTAACGTTCTATGAGTCAATAGAACTAAAAACAAATATTCGTTTTTTCAATTTTTTTAAGAATATGATATTTGTCATATTGTAAGCAAGGTATATACAATATATTTGATGGATAGTTAATTATTATGTTAAGAATGAAGTCTCTTGTGTAGTGTTTGCAGACATTATGCTTGAGGCTTTAATGGTTGTTTGGTTAAAAATTGCACAAAAGATACCATTTATATGTATTTTGTATCCATCGCTACAAATAAAAAGGAATAAAACCATTACAAAATTTACATTTGAATAGCAAAAGCCTCAAACATTTCCCTGCGCGGATCAATTTAAGGCTCTTATTGCTATTAATCAAAAAAGGAATTTTTATTAGTCCCAGCTAAATATGTTTCCTAAATGATAAGGCAAAGATAAACGTATTTTAACAGTATTATGTAACATAAGTTACAAAACTACAGAATAAAGCCTCCATCTATCACTGCGCTGATATATGAAGGCCTTTAGATTTATAGTTTTACTAGTCCCAGCTAAATACTACTATAATCCATAATTTAAATATACATTAAAAAAGTTAGTTCATGTAACATTTCCCAAAGAAATTAGCTTTTTTTACGTCTTATCGCCTTATTAAGTTCATTCAACTACATAAATTAGTTGTTTATCTACTTGTTTTTGACAAAACACTTAAATTAAAAAGAAAATAATGTCATTAATTCAGGGCACGTTTCGTGACAAAAAGTCTCCATCCAAAAATAAGTAGTTCAATTTTTGAGGCTTTACTCAGATCAAGTCGCTTTTTCGTAAAACTAGGGAGTAATGTTTTGTTAATTGTTGCTAATAATATAAAGCATTGTTTCTTCATGTGTTGTAATATTGTTCTCATGTAAAAATAGTAATTAATATCATGCGATGAGGTGCAATAAAATTTATTACAAGGTTTGCGTATTTAAGGCTATATAGTTGTTGGTTTTCTTTTTATATTCGCTAAAAAAACGATGAGTTTTTTATTCGTTATTCTTGGATTTATATCTCTTGTTATTGGAGGAGAATTTTTGGTTAGAGCGTCGGTTGGGTTATCGTTCAAATTAAGCATATCAAAATTCGTTATCGGTATGACCGTCGTTTCATTTGCTACTTCAGTTCCAGAGTTGTTGGTAAGTCTCAATGCTGCTCTTAATGGATCTCCAGCCATAGCGATTAATAATGTTATTGGATCTAATGTTGCGAACATTGGATTAGTTTTAGGGATAACAGCTATTGTAGGCAATATTTCCGTTAGTAAAACATTTTATCAATTGAATTGGCCTGCCATGATGCTCTTTTCAGGTATGTTGTATTATTTTTTAAGTAATGACAATAAATTAGATTCAACTGAGGGACTCATGTTATTTGGCATGTTGCTATTGTTTTTAATAATCTTACTTCGTAAAGCAAAAAAGGAAGCCTATGTTGACGAGGTTAATGAAACTTTAGCAATGGTATCATTTTTTAAAATAGTTGTTTGGTTGCTTATTGGTGGGATTGCTCTGTTTTTTGGGTCGCATTGGTTGGTAAAGGGTGCCATTGATGTAGCTCAAATTTTCGGTGTGAGTGAAGCGGTAATATCTGTTTCTGTGATAGCTATTGGCACCAGTGTTCCTGAACTCGCTGCCTCCGTAATCGCTGCAGCAAAACATGAAAAATCGATTTCTTTGGGTAATTTGATTGGGTCTAATATTTTTAATATTGGATCTGTATTAGGTTTAACATCAATGATTAAAACTATTGAAGTGACAGAGCCGGAGATTCTTACTCGAGATATTTTTTGGATGATTGCATTTTCTGCGGTATTAGTTCCTTTAATTTTAATACCTAAAAAGCATCAAATAACCCGTGTTAATGGTTTTATGTTGACTGTTAGTTATGGTTTTTTTATAATTCTAATTTTTACTTGATTAAATCAAAAAAAAAAGTCTTGAAAATATTTCAAGACTTTTTGATATAATTAAGGGTAGTGGGGTTAAATCTTCGCAGATTTTACGGTTTTTATAATTCTTCCTGCTATTTTATAAGGGTCACCGTTTGATGCTGGACGACGATCTTCTAGCCAGCCTTTCCATCCTTTTTCAACAGTAATAATTGGAATTCTTATGGAGGCTCCTCTATCGGATATACCATAACTAAAGTCGTGAATTGACGCTGTTTCGTGTAGTCCAGTTAGTCTTTGATCATTGAATTCTCCATATACTGCAATGTGTTCCTTCACAACGGATCTAAATGATTCGCAAATCTTTTCATAAATTTCTTGAGAACCACATGTTCTGAGTGTCGTGTTTGAAAAATTAGCATGCATTCCAGAGCCATTCCAATCCATGTCCTTGCCCAAGGGTTTAGGGTGGTATTCAATATAATACCCATATTGTTCAGTCAGTCGATCTAATAAGTACCGTGCAATCCAAATTTCATCACCAGCTTTTTTGGCACCTTTAGCAAATAATTGAAATTCCCATTGACCAGAAGCAACTTCTTGATTTATTCCCTCAAAATTTAAACCAGCTTCGATACATAAATCTGCATGTTCTTCAACCAAATCTCTTCCATGCGTATTTTTACCACCTACAGAACAATAATACATACCCTGTGGAGCGGGGTAGCCACCAATTGGAAAACCAAGAGGAAGTTGTGTTCTTGTATCCATGATAAAATACTCTTGCTCAAATCCAAACCAAAAGTCGTTATCTTCATCTTCAATTGTTGCTCTTCCGTTTGACTCGTGTGGAGTTCCATCAGCATTTAAGACTTCAGTCATAACAAGGTAGCCATTGTTTCTCGCAGGATCAGGGTATATGGCAACGGGTTTTAGTAAACAATCTGAAGAACCGCCTTCCGCTTGTTTTGTCGAGCTTCCGTCAAATGACCAAACGGGGCAGTCTTTTAATTTTCCACTAAAATTATCTTCAACCTTAGTTTTGCTTCTCATGTTTTGAGTTGGTTTGTAACCATCTAACCAGATATATTCTAATTTTGATTTACTCATATTGGTGTTTTTAAAAATTTAAGTTGCAAATATGCTAAATTTTGAATTTGTTTCAAAAAAAAGAGGGTTAATTTGACAATAATGTTATCAACAATTACTTATACCCTATTTTTTACGGGGTTTAATGGTTAATAATTTAATTTTATTTAAATTTACCCCATAAATTTTATCAAATCAACACCTCATTATGTCAAGTTTAAGATTTCACGCAATTAAAGAATCTCTTAATAGAAGCCCCTTAAAGGTTATAGAAAAAGGACGTCGTTCTGCAATTTACGGTTCTAATGTGTTCAATGATAGTACCATGCGACAGTCATTAACAAAGGATGCTTACAAAAGTGTTAAAGATGCCATGGAAAAAGGCTCAAAAATTGATAGAAGTATTGCTGACCAAATAGCTTCAGCAATGAAAGATTGGGCGCTTTCAAAAGGAGTTACGCACTACACACATTGGTTCCAACCTTTAACAGGTGCAACAGCCGAAAAACATGATGCTTTTTTTGAAACGATTGGAAACGGTATGGCTGTTGAAAATTTTGGAGGAAATCAGTTGGTTCAACAAGAACCAGATGCATCCTCTTTTCCCAATGGCGGTATTAGAAATACTTTTGAAGCAAGAGGATATACAGCATGGGATCCAACCTCACCGGCTTTTATTTATGAAACTACGTTATGCATACCCACAGTTTTCGTTTCTTACACGGGAGAGGCATTAGATTATAAAACTCCTTTATTAAGAGCGCTTCAAGCTGTCGATCATGCAGCAGTGGCTGTTGCTAAGTATTTTGATAAAAATGTAAAAAAGGTAAATGCATCATTAGGATGGGAACAAGAGTATTTTTTGGTTGACTCTGCTTTGGTTGCAGCAAGACCAGATTTGATATTAACAGGAAGAACTTTAATTGGTCATTCCTCGGCAAAGGGACAGCAGCTTGATGATCATTATTTTGGGACCATTCCAAATCGTGCTATGTCATTCATGCGTGATCTTGAAAATGAGTGTATGTTGTTGGGAATTCCAGTAAAAACAAGACATAATGAAGTAGCTCCCAACCAATTTGAATTAGCTCCCATATTTGATGAAGCAAACCTCGCTGTAGATCATAATTCATTGCTTATGGATGTAATGGATAAAATTGCTGATCGCCACAAATTTAAGGTGCTTTTTCATGAAAAACCCTTTGCAGGAGTCAATGGGTCAGGTAAGCATAATAATTGGAGTTTGAGTACAAATACTGGAGTTAATTTACTAAGTCCTGGAAAAACTCCCATGAGCAATTTGCAATTTTTAACTTTTTTTGTTAATACAATAAAGGCAGTAAATGACTATGAGGATTTGTTAAGGGCTTCTATTGCCAGCGCGAGTAACGATCATCGGTTAGGTGCCAATGAAGCGCCTCCAGCCATCATGTCGGTGTTTATTGGAGAGCAACTAACAAAAGTGCTAAATGAACTTGAAGGTGTAACAAAGGGGAAATTATCACCAAAAGAAAAAACAGACTTGAAATTAAATGTCGTTGGTAAAATTCCAGAAATTTTGTTGGATAATACTGATAGAAATAGAACGTCTCCTTTTGCTTTTACAGGGAATAAGTTCGAATTTAGGGCTGTTGGTTCTACTGCCAACTGTGCAAATCCAATGACTGTTCTTAACTCAATAATGGCAAAACAGTTAATTGATTTTAAGACAGAGGTCGACAAGCTTATTGTTGGTAAGGATATGAAAAAAGATGATGCTATTTTTAATGTCCTTCGTGAGTATATTAAGACTTCAAAAAGAATATTATTTGAGGGAAATGGTTACGGTAGTGCATGGGAAAAAGAAGCTAAAAAACGTAAATTAAGTAATAATAAAACAACACCTGAAGCATTGAAGGTGCGTGTTTCAGAAAAATGTGTGCAATTATTTGAAGTATTAGGAGTGATGAATGCCACTGAAATCCATGCACGCTATGAAATTGAAATTGAAGAATATGCTCTAAGAATTCAAATTGAAGGTCGAGTTTTGGGAGATATAGCAAGGAATCATGTCATTCCAACGGCTGTTAAATATCAAAACATTTTAATAGAAAATGTTCAAGGACTCAAAAATATTTACGGAAAGGATTTTAAAAGTTTTGCAAAAGAACAACTTAAGCTTGTTGAAGATATTTCGAAACATATTGAACTTATAAATTCGGGAGTTACTATTATGACTAATGAACGCAAAAAAGCAAATAGAATAGAAAACTCCATAAAACGCGCAAATGTTTATTGTAACAAAATTAAACCTTACTTCGAGCAAATTAGATATAGTTGCGATAAACTAGAATTATTAATAGATGATGAACTCTGGCCACTAACAAAATACAGAGAATTACTTTTCACAAAATAGCAGCATATTAAGCACATAATTACTGTCTCAAAACAGAAGTGTTGAGAAATCAGTTATTGGCCGAAACTAGGGCTAGCAATTGTGATGACACCATTTATTTAAACGGTTTAACTAATAAATTTACTATTTATCGAAATTCACGCTTTAACCTCATCAATATCAAAGTTTTAAAGTCCGAGGCATGATTTTTTTTTGTATTTTAGCTTTGCTATTAATCTATTTTTAAAATGAAGAAGTTTATCTTAAGTGTCATTGCTTTGATGCTTGTGACGCTAATTACATCCCTCGATTCTTACAATAACGTTGACAAAAAAGTTTCACAAGACATCGCTATCAATACTGAAAAAACGGTCAATGTTACTCCGTAATCAAGTTTATAAAAGTATAAATTCGAGTCTGTAATACGGTTACAGTGCAAATAATTGCATCTATGATAATCTGTATTATCCCGTGTTCACATAACCTCCTTGCTTTTAAATTCATCTGTATTTATTATATTCGTTGCCCCATCAATCTTAATTGAATTTATATTATCTGCTTGACATAATGTAAATTACCATGGCGAATAACTATTTTTGGCATTTAATTTTTATTACTTTACTTTTTACAATTAGTAATTATTCTGCTGCCCAAACTCAAGAAAATACATCTGTTAAAGTATCAAAACGATTAATCCGTCAAGTGGATTTACGTGGGAAAAATGCACTTTCTGTTGGCATTGGTACATCAATTATGAATGGAGATTTTAACAATCCTATTTCTGAACTGTATTATCATGTTGGTTATAAACGGTTTTTAGGTTCTTCTTTTGCAATTAATTTTGGATTTCATAAGTTCAACTTGGCTTTTAAAGACGTTTACAATGAAGGTTTTATGTCATATGATATTGATTTAGAGTGGTACTTGTCTCCTTCAAAAAAGCTTTCTCCATTTGTATATGGCGGTGTAGGCTATCATGCTGCCAATTATTTTGAAACTAACGAGATTAAGCTTCAGTTTGGAGTAGGTTTTGAATACTTGCTTACAGAAAGAGTTGGAATGAAGTTTTTTGGTAATTATAATAGGTTTAATACAGATGATGTTGAGGGATTGATTTTTGGACAATCTGATGATGCCTATTGGAGGTTTGCCATTGGTCTAAATATTTATTTTGGAAATTATTTAGCACCTGAGAAACGTCAAAAAAATATACCGACAATAATTAATTCAAATCAACTAAGCGAGGATTATAAATAATTGATTACAATCCGTACTTTTACCGACTTCAATAAATCATTAAAATGAGTCAAGAGATTAGCAAACGATACGCGCAGCGTGGTGTGTCAGCATCGAAAGAAGATGTTCATAATGCTATAAAAAAGATAGATAAAGGATTATTTCCAAAAGCATTTTGTAAGGTGGTGCCTGATTATTTAACTAATGATGATGACTACTGTTTGATTATGCATGCTGATGGCGCTGGAACAAAATCCTCTCTTGCTTACATGTATTGGAAAGAAACAGGTGATATTTCAGTTTGGAAGGGTATTGCACAAGATGCTCTCATAATGAATATTGATGATCTTTTATGTGTTGGTGCAACTGATGATATCATGCTTTCATCGACCATTGGAAGGAATAAAAACCTCATTCCTGGAGATGTTATTTCTGCCATCATAAATGGAACAGAGGAATTGATAAAAGATTTGAAGACATTCGGTGTAAACATTCATTCTACAGGTGGTGAAACCGCTGATGTTGGTGACTTGGTTAGAACGATTATTGTAGATTCTACGGTAACTGCAAGAATGAAAAGAAATGATGTTATAGACAATGCTAATATTAAGGCTGGAGATGTTATAGTTGGTCTTGAGAGTTTTGGACAGGCTTCTTATGAGAGGGAGTATAATGGTGGTATGGGAAGTAATGGTTTAACCTCTGCAAGACATGACGTTTTTGATTCATATTTAGGATCTTTATATCCCGAAAGTTTTGATCCAAATGTTCCCAAAGAACTTGTATATTCTGGAAGAAAACGATTAACAGATTCGATTCAAGACTCACCTATAGATGCTGGTAAGTTGGTGCTGTCTCCCACGAGAACATATGCACCGATAATAAAAAAGATATTATCAAAGTTTTCAAAGGAAACTGTTCACGGTATGATTCATTGTAGTGGTGGAGCTCAAACTAAAATTTTACATTTCGTCGATGATCTTCATGTCATAAAAGACAACATGCTGCCGGTGCCTCCGCTTTTCAAGCTCATACAAGAGCAGTCAAAAACTGATTGGAAAGAAATGTATCAAGTTTTTAATTGTGGGCATCGTATGGAATTATATGTATCTCCTGAAATAGCGGATGAGATTATTGAAATATCAAAATCGTTTCAAGTACACGGACAGGTGATTGGAAAAGTTGAAGCAAGTACATTAAAAAAACTAACAATTAAGAGTCAATTTGGAACTTTTAATTATTTTTAACAGCAGATTTCTTTAAACGATGAAGATGAGATTTGAGAACCTATTGACTATAATTTGTCTTTTTATCTTAAACAGCTATGGCTATTCTCAGCAAATTGAGAGCGATAGTCTTAAAGTTAATACTGACTCAGAAGTATCTGAATGGAGGCATATAAATCGAGCAAGTTTGGACATCAGTGAGGTGGCATTTGTTAATTGGAACAGTGGTGGATCTAATTCTATTTCTGGGCTTCTTGGTATTGAATTTCAAAGAAATTTTCAAAAAGATCACATGGTTTGGGAAAACCGTATGATTATCAAATATGGTGTAAATAAGCAACAAGAACAAGATTTTAGAAAGACAGATGATAATTTTGAAGTACATTCTCGTTTTGGCTTTAGAAAAGACACCTTATCTCATTGGTATTATTCAGCTAATTTTAGTTTTAAAACTCAATTTACGAATGGCTACAACTATTCTAAAAGTGAGACCCAATCAATTTCAAAATTCATGGCTCCTGCTTATGTGTTTTTGGGTGTAGGTACGGTCTATGGTGAGCATATTGAATCTTTTTCTGCTTATTTATCACCGTTAACATTAAAGACAACATTTGTATTAGATCAAACATTAGCAGATGCAGGTTCATTTGGTGTAAGAGCAGCTCAATTTGACTCATCAGGAAACATCCTTAGAGAGGGCAAAAAGTCAAGAGAAGAAATAGGGATTTTAATAACAAGTTCTTTTGAGTCAGAATTAATTGAAAATATCTCGTTGAGAAACTTAGTAAGCTTTTACACTGATTACTTAAATGATTTTGGGAATATCGATATTGATTGGGAAGTAGTACTTGATTTTAAAGTAAATTCGTTTGTTAGGGCAACCCTTGGATCGCATCTTAAATATGATAATGATATTAAAATTGCCACATTGGTAAATGACGCTGGAGAAACAAAATATTCTGGGGCAAAAGTTCAATGGAAACAACTTTTTGGTATTGGAGCCCTAATCGATTTTTAACATTTCAAAACTCTGGTTAAAGTTCTGCAATTAAACTAACCTAAAAGTGATTTATAGTCCTGCAATTGAAAAGGCTTGTTAAGTGAGTTTTTTCATTTTTATAAGGCTGTTTTAAGTGTGATTCTTTTGAATAATTCTATGTAAAATATGATGGTGGATTAATCATGAACTAATCCATTTTTTTGTTAATATATTAAAAAAAGTAAGTTTTAAACAATTGATAAATTATCGTATTTTTGGATGATAATTTGTAAACTAAATGCTAGAAAAAATACAAATAATAAAACAACGATTTGATGAGATTAATGATTTAATTATTCAGCCTGATATCATATCAGACCAAAAGCGATATATTAAATTAAATAAAGAATATAAGGATCTCAAAAAGGTCGTTGATAAAGGACTTCTCTACGAATCTCTACTAAATAACATCAATGAAGCCAATGAAATTATGGCTGAAGAAGATGATGCAGAGATGGTTGAAATGGCCAAACTTCAATTGGAAGAAGCAAAAGAAAAATTGGCTCCTCTCGAGGATGAAATAAAATTTCTGCTCATCCCTAAAGATCCAGATGATGCAAAAAATATTGTGGTTGAGGTAAGGGCCGGAACTGGAGGTGACGAAGCGAGTATTTTTGCTGGTGATCTTTACAGAATGTACTCGAAATATTGCAGTGATAAAAGTTGGAAAGTTGATGTTGTCAGCTTAAATGAAGGAACTTCTGGAGGGTTTAAAGAAATTATTTTTGAAGTTTCTGGTGAAGATGTTTACGGAACAATGAAATTTGAAGCGGGCGTGCATCGTGTTCAACGTGTCCCACAAACTGAAACACAGGGCAGAGTTCACACAAGCGCAGCTACAGTGATGGTACTTCCGGAAGCTGAGGAGTTTGATGTAGAACTTGACATGACAGAGGTGCGTATTGAACGTACGACGTCCACAGGACCCGGAGGCCAATCAGTGAACACTACTTATTCAGCAATCAAACTACATCACGAACCAACAGGTATGATTGTTAGTTGTCAAGATCAAAAATCATCTCATAAAAACTTGGAAAAAGCATTAAAGGTTTTGCGATCAAGATTATATGAAATGGAATTAGCAAAAAAACAAGCTGCAGATTCTGAAAAACGTAAAAGTATGGTTTCATCGGGAGATAGAAGTGCGAAAATAAGAACATATAATTATCCTCAAGGTCGTGTTACGGATCATAGAATCGGTTTAACCTTATACGATCTATCTAATATTATTAATGGAGATATCCAAAAAATAATAGACGAGTTAATGTTAGCTGAAAACACAGAATTATTGAAGGCTAATGATGACATGATGTGATGTCAGAGTTATCGAATGAGACTGCTAAACTATGACAATTAAAAAACTGATTGCTGAAATACATCGAAAAAAATCTTTTCTCTGCATTGGGTTGGATACCGATATGGATAAAATTCCACCCTTTTTATTAAAAGAGGCAGACCCAATATTTGCATTTAACAAAGCAATTATTGATGCTACGCATCATTTATGTGTTGCTTACAAACCAAACACAGCTTTTTATGAGGCCTACGGTATTAAGGGGTGGAAATCATTTGAAAAAACAATCAGCTATTTGAATAAAAATTATCCTGAAATTTTCACTATTGCAGATGCAAAACGAGGAGATATTGGAAATACAAGTCGTATGTATGCAAAAGTATTTTTCCAAGATATGGGGTTTGATAGTGTGACTGTTGCTCCATATATGGGAAAAGATTCAGTTGAACCATTTTTAAAGTTTGATAACAAACATACTATTCTATTGGCCTTGACATCCAATCAAGGAGCTTTTGATTTTCAAACAAAACTTTTAACTGATAAAGCTCTGTATCAACATGTTTTAGAGGTTTCAAAATCTTGGGTCAATTCCCAGAATTTAATGTACGTTTTTGGAGCAACAAAAGCAGAATTTTTAGTAAAGGTTCGAGACATCATGCCAGATAATTTTTTGTTGGTTCCAGGAGTTGGTGCACAAGGTGGTAATTTGAAAGATATAAGTAAATACGGAATGAATGATAATGTTGGTTTGTTAGTAAACTCCTCAAGAGCTATCATATATGCCTCAGCAGATGAGGATTTCGCCCAAATGGCTGCCAATAGTGCTTCAAAACTTCAAGAGGAAATGAAAAAACTCCTTTTTCAGAAATTCACTTCATTAAAAAACTGATGTGCTTTTGATAACTTTCCTTAAATGCAAGATTTGTTGTTTTAGCTCTTGTGCTTCATAATACAGCACATCACTCAAGCCTGAGTCTGTTTGACGAACATTATACGCCTCTTCGTTCGCAATGGAAAGTTGAGCTTCAAGGCGCTTTAAATCAAATATTTTTGGTAAAACAGGTGTTGTTTTCCCAATTTTACAATACTGCATATTTTTGGGCTTTACTATTACATACGTTCATAGTGGCTTCGTGGACGCTTGACTTGTTTGAAATAATAATAATTCTTGGTTATGATGTTTTTACATAAAATAAATGGATTTTTGTAATTTAGTTGGAGTACCATGATAACATGGTCGCTGTATCTAGTCGTTGATGTTTTCTTTTAAATAAATAATAATCGTTTTCAATGAATTTTTTTAAAATTATAATGCTGTTTGTTTGTTTTTTCGTTTTCAATTGTATGTCAAAAGACATCTCAACTGCATCTGATCAAGAATCTGTAGAGTTGGACAAATCGAAGCAATACCTCACTGTTTTGGGTATCGCTCAAGATGCAGGTTATCCTCATATTGATTGTTTTAAAGATTGTTGTCAAGTATTTTATGATGGTAATGAGTCAAAAAAGCTCGTGTCTTGTTTAGGTTTGGTTGATTTAAAGGGTAATAAAAAATACATGTTTGATGCAACACCTAATTTTACAGAACAATCTCGTTACTTAACAGAGTATCATTTAGATAATGGTCATATCATTGATGGGATATTTTTAACTCATGCTCATATTGGTCATTACACTGGCTTAATGTATTTAGGTTTTGAAGCATTAGGAGCAGAAAAAGTACCTGTATATATGATGCCGAGAATGAGACAATACATCGAAAACAATGGTCCTTGGAGCCAATTGGTGTCTTATAATAATATCGACATCCATAAAATGAAAAACGATTCTGTAATGAGTCTTGACAGTGGCATACAAATTACGCCATTAGTGGTGCCTCATCGTGATGAATTTTCTGAAACGGTTGGATTTAGAATTCAGGGATCTAAAAAAGCTGCATTATTTATTCCAGATATCGATAAATGGGAGCGTTGGCAGCTTGACATTGTTGAGGAGGTGAAAAAAGTAGATTATGCGTTTTTAGATGCTTCCTTCTTTAAGGATGGAGAGTTGGATAGAGATATGAGTAGAATTCCACATCCTTTTACAACTGAGACGACTACCTTGTTTGAAAATGAAACTATTGAAACAAAAAATAAAGTCATATTTATTCATTTTAATCATTCAAATCCAACAATTAGAAAATCACATCATTTAAAAGACAGTATCTTGAATCTCGGCTTTAAATTTGCAAAACAAGGGGATGTTTTTAATTTATAATATTACTTATAAATCACATTAGTTTTTAGTAATTCCTTAAATTTGTCACTGATAATAGATAAAAAATTACGAATGCATCAAGATTTACCATATAAGCCTAAACATAAAGTTCGTATTGTGACGGCTGCATCCTTATTTGATGGACATGACGCATCAATCAATATCATGCGTCGCATTATTCAAGCGACTGGGGTAGAGGTAATACACTTAGGTCATGATAGAAGTGTAGAGGAGGTGGTAAATACAGCAATTCAAGAAGATGCAAATGCTATAGCTCTAACATCCTATCAAGGAGGTCATAATGAATATTTTAAATTTATGCTAGACTTACTTAAAGAGCGAGGAGCTGGTCATATAAAAATATTTGGAGGAGGAGGAGGTGTCATTTTGCCCTCAGAAATCAAAGATTTGATGGATTATGGAATTACTCGTATTTATTCACCTGATGATGGTCGAGAATTAGGCTTACAAGGAATGATAAATGATTTAGTTCAGAAATCAGACTTCGCTATTGGGGATGAACTTGATGTAGATATGAATTTATTGACAAAAAAAAGTTCAAATGCCATTGCTAGGGTCATATCGTCAGCAGAAAATTTTCCAGAAGTAGCTAAGGCAATGCTGAATAAAATTAGTACTAAAAATAATCATTCGAGAATACCTGTTCTCGGAATTACAGGAACTGGAGGTGCTGGAAAATCTAGTTTAGTTGATGAGTTAGTTCGACGATTTTTGATAGATTTTCCAGACAAAACGGTTGGAATTGTATCAGTTGATCCGTCAAAAAGAAAAACTGGGGGAGCCCTTTTGGGAGACAGGATACGAATGAATGCCATAAATTCTTCTAGGGTTTATATGCGCAGTTTGGCGACGCGACAGTCTAATCTTGCTTTATCAAAATATGTTCATCAAGCAGTTGATGTACTAAAAGCAGCAGAATATGACCTCATTATTTTAGAGACTTCGGGAATAGGTCAAAGTGATACTGAAATTATTGAGCATAGTGATGTTTCTCTATATGTAATGACACCAGAATTTGGAGCAGCTACTCAATTAGAGAAAATTGATATGCTTGATTTTGCAGATTTAGTAGCGATTAATAAGTTTGACAAAAGAGGCTCCCTCGATGCCTTACGTGATGTCAAAAAGCAATATATGCGTAATAACAATCTTTGGGATGTTGAACAAAGTGATTTACCCGTATTTGGCACCATCGCTTCACAATTTAATGATCCTGGTATGAATACCTTATATCGGGCAGTTGTACACAAATTAGAGGAAGTTTCCGACTCAGATTTTACATCGACCTACGAAATATCAAAAGGAACAAGTGAAAAGATTTTTGTGATACCTCCTGCACGAATACGTTACTTGTCTGAAATTTCTGAAGCAAACCGTTCATACAATCAAGATGTTATTTATCAGTCAGAAATAGCACAGAGGCTTTATGGGATTTATTTAACCATGCAATCAATTTTTAATGGGCCGTTAGAGTTAGATGCGGCAGGTATTCATTGGGAAAAAGGGCTTTCGTCTGATGATAATAAAGATTTTTTAAAATTACTTGCAAGCGAATTTGAAAGGGTAAAGTTAAACTTAGATCCCTACAACTGGGAAATAATTATAAACTGGGGTCTTAAACTTCAAACATATAAAACTTCAAACTATACTTTTAAAGTAAGAGGCAAGGAGATTAATATTCCTACGCATACAGAATCGTTATCTCACTTACAAATTCCTAAAATAGCATTGCCAAAGTATCAAGCTTGGGGGGATATTTTAACCTGGGTTTTGAAAGAAAATGTCCCTGGAGAATTTCCTTTTACATCCGGGTTATATCCGTTTAAACGAGTTGGTGAAGATCCTGCTAGAATGTTTGCAGGAGAAGGTAGTCCAGAGCGAACAAATCGTCGATTTCATTATGTAAGCCGAGGGTTGCCAGCGAAACGTTTATCGACAGCTTTTGATAGTGTTACTCTCTACGGTAATGACCCTAATCATCGACCAGATATTTATGGTAAGATAGGTAATGCAGGAGTCTCCGTTTGCTGTTTAGATGATGCGAAAAAGTTGTACTCAGGATTTGATTTAGCCAGTAATATGACTTCGGTGAGCATGACAATTAATGGTCCTGCTCCCATGATTCTTGCGTTCTTTTTAAATGCAGCCATTGATCAACAATGCGAAATTTACATAAAAGAAAATAACTTAGTTAAAGACACAGAACGTCAAATTAACGACATCTATAAAGGTAAGGAGCGGCCAAAATATCATGGAGATTTGCCCAAGGGAAACGATGGTTTAGGTTTATTACTTTTGGGGGTTACTGGAGATCAGATATTACCAAAGAAGATTTATCATGATATCAAAATTAAAACGATAGCCCAAGTTAGAGGTACTGTTCAAGCTGATATTTTAAAAGAAGATCAAGCTCAGAATACATGTATTTTTTCAACAGAATTTGCCTTGAGGTTAATGGGTGATGTCCAAGAATATTTTATTAATAACAATATTCGAAATTTTTATTCTGTGTCAATTTCAGGATATCATATCGCTGAGGCCGGCGCGAATCCAATTACACAACTCGCTTTGACACTTTCTAATGGATTTACTTATGTAGAATATTATTTAAGTAGAGGCATGGATATTAATAAATTTGGACCAAATTTATCATTCTTTTTTTCAAATGGTATTGATGCCGAATATGCTGTAATCGGTCGTGTAGCTAGAAAGATTTGGTCAAAGGCAATGAAATATAAATATGGAGCAAACAAACGGGCACAAATGCTGAAATATCATATTCAGACTTCAGGACGGAGTTTGCATGCCCAGGAAATTGATTTTAATGATATCCGCACAACTTTGCAGGCTTTATACGCCATATATGATAATTGTAACTCACTACATACCAATGCTTATGATGAGGCAATCACAACACCTACTGAGGAGTCAGTGCGTCGTGCGATGGCTATTCAGTTAATAATCAACAAAGAACTAGGTTTAAATAAAAATGAGAATCCTATTCAGGGGTCTTTTATAATTGAAGAATTAACGGATTTAGTAGAAGAAGCTGTCTTATTAGAATTTGATAGAATTACAGAAAGAGGAGGTGTATTAGGAGCTATGGAGACTATGTACCAACGAAGTAAAATACAAGAAGAAAGCTTGTACTATGAAACCTTAAAGCATAACGGTAAATTCCCAATTATTGGTGTGAATACATTTTTGAGTTCAAAGGGATCGCCTACCATTTTGCCCGCAGAGGTAATTCGCGCTACTGAGGAAGAGAAACAGCTTCAGATAAAAACTTTACAGAACTTACATCAGATAAATAACACCGAGTCTTTGTTACAAGATCTCAAATCGAAGGCAATTGATAATGATAATATTTTTGAAGTCCTTATGGAGGTTTGTAAGAAATGTTCTCTTGGTCAAATAACAAATGCGTTATTTGAAGTAGGAGGTCAGTATAGACGAAACATGTAATTTTTTTCAGATGTCTTTTAAAAAATTAAATACAGTAATCACCGAAAGATTGGCTCAATTAGGTTTTGAAGAACCCTTGTCGTTTCAGAAATCAATGTTGCCTAAACTTAAAGGAGGTGCTAGCATTTATGCAATCTCACCCAGAGGATCCGGCAAAACGACTGCCTTAATTATCTATACAATTCATAAATTAGGTAGAGAAATTATCGGCGATTCGCCTCGAGCTTTAATCATGGTCAAAAACAAGGAAGCAGCATTAACTTTGAAAGAGCAATTTGAAGTCTTTACAAAAAATACGGATTTGAGACTCTATTGTGCCTACGAGGAATATGATATAGATAAACAAAGAGATGATATTTATTATGGTGTAGATATTTTAATTGTTACGCCAAAACGGCTTAATAAATTATATTATTTAAATAGTTTACATCTGGGGGAATTAAAATTATTCGCGATAGAGGATGCAGAATTTTTGATAAGAGATAATATTAATGACCATGTTCATCGGGTGACGGAGAGTATACAGAAATGTCAATACGTCATATGTGCAGAAATCATGCACAATAGATATGAACGCTTAAAAATAAGCTTCATGCACAACGCGTTACTTATAAGCTGACATTGATTTAACTTGTCGTATGTGAGGTGAAAAACACTTATAAAGTTAGTGTCCAAGCATGTTGAATTTGTTTAAATAAATTTAATTCTTTTCTAAGTACTGGGATAAAATCTTTACCATTGCTATGAGTACGCTCTAGACGTGAACAATTTTTCATGAGTAGATTTATGAGATGTTCTAAACTGTGAGCATGTTTGTGTCTGTTCTCCGAAAACACCTCACTTTCTGCTTTAATTATTTCAGGAACCAAAGATTTTGATTGTTGAATAATATCACCTGTAAAATAAATAGAATTATCCTCTTTACCGTCTTGCTTCAAATAATTAAGATCAGGTATAAAATATAACGATATACGGCGTGATAAAAATAATATTTCTAGAGCTTTTTGATACACGGGTAAATTTGGTAAATGGGATGGGATTGAGGAATACATTAGATTTTTTTAATTCTAACACAAATTTAATTGATAAAACAAAATATTGTATTTGAATTTTAATGCAAAAAATATAATATACTTTAAAATTTAATATATTTGAACTAATTTAGTTAATAATGAAAGTAGATTTGATTAATTGGAAAATACTAAAACTTTTACAAAAAAATGCACGTCGTTCTAATACTGAAATTGCGTCATACGTCGGTATATCGTCTCCAGCTGTGGCGGAGCGGATTCGTAAGCTTGAAGATGCGGGAATAATTTTAGGGTACCGAACAAAGGTTGAACCTCTTGAACTGGGTTATCAGCTCAGAGCTCTTGTAACCGTTCGAGCTTTTATGGGGCGTTTAAAGCCATTTTTACAAAAGATAAAGACATTTGATGAAGTGATCAACTGCTATCGAATAACGGGTAACGAAAACATTGTGTTAGAAGTTATCCTAATCAATCAAAAACATCTAGAGCAATTTATTGATCAATTAATAACCTATGGTGAGACGAAAACACAAATTATCCTTTCAAACGTTATTGATGATCGTGACATTCAACAACATATTAGTCCTTAATTCCAGGTTGCTTTAATTTCCAGTTTGTTTTTTCTTTTTCTTTATCTACCATTTTTTTGACATCTGCCAATAACCGTTTAGCGTCATAGATGATCCCATCTTTTATGGTGTATTTCACGCCTCCTACTCTAACCACCTCGTTGTCATCAGTCAATTTTATAGCACCAGTACCGTACAATACCTTTAAATTTACAAGAGGATTTTCTTCTACAATTACGAAATCAGCTAATTTTCCAATTTGTACAGATCCTATTTTATCATCCCAACCCAAAGCTTCTGCACCGTTTAAAGTGGCGGCCCTTATTACCTCTAATGGATGAAATCCTGCCTCACGTAACAATTCCAATTCTCTTGGATAAGAGAAGCCATAAAGTTGGTAAATAAATCCTGAGTCAGTTCCAACTGCTACGCGACCGCCTCTATTTTTGTATTCATTAATAAAGGTCATCCACAATTTAAAATTCTTTTTCCAAGCAACTTCTTGTTCGGTACCCCAATAGTGCCAATAACTACCGTGACTAATTTTGCTGGGTTCATAAAATTTCCAAAGTGATGGCATTGTATAGTCTTCATGCCATTCAGCTCGGCGTGCACGCTGTAAATCGCGACTCGCTTCATAAATATTGAAAGTGGGATTTAATGTGTAATCTAATTTTAATAACTCATTCATGACACTATTCCAATGATCTGAATAAGGTTCAGCAGCTTGTTCCCATAATTTACCAGCTTCTTCAAAGCGATGTTGCTCGTTTTGGTAATTGTAATCTAGCGGGTAGTTTTGAATGGTGCGATCATAAAAGAGTGCCTCTGGTAAACCATACCAATGTTCCATAGAGGTCATACCAGCTCTTGCAGAGTGCAAAACATTCCATCGAGCAACACTTAATTGTGCATGATGTGCTGTTGATCGCAAGCCAAGTTTTTTATTCTCATCAAGTGCCGCTATCATAATATCTGGCTCTGCTCCAAAAAACTTTATACCATCAGCACCGTTTTTAGCATTTTGTCTAACCCATTCTCTTGCCATTTCTGGTGTACTAATAGGTTTTTTACTTCCAGAACCAAACCCAGTATATTCAAATATTCTTGGGGCTATAATTTCATTTGCAGCACTTTGTCGTTTCAATTCAATTGCATTTCTACCACTCGGTTGTTTGACTGTTGTGATGCCATGGGCCATCCATAATTTAAAGACATATTCTGGACTTGCTCCTTGTGCTCCACCTCCAATATGGCCATGCATATCGATAAATCCCGGTAACAAGTACATGCCATTTGCATCTACTTCTTTTCCGCCTGATTTTAACTTGGGTCTTCTCGTTTCGTTAATTGGAACACCATCATATCCCACAATTTGCATATTAACAATGAGGTTGTTTTCTACGACAATATCCATGGGCCCTCTTGGCGGAGAGCCATCGCCATTAATGAGTGTAATTCCTCTAATTATTAATTGTGAGTAAGGTCCATCTCCACGATAATCATCTTGGGCGAGTGCACTAAAACTGACGATAAATGATAATAAAATGATGAGCTTTTTCATGTGATAGTATTATAATTAATTAATTTCGTTTTTTTGGAAGAATGATATGATTACCTAAAAATAGAGCATTTAAAAAAAGCTTGTTAGTTCCATACCAAGCTCCTCTAAAATTTGGGTTATCAGCAAACATAATGACGCGACCTTGACCAATTGGACTTATGATGAGCGATGCCGAAGGTTTAAGGTAAGTATTCATGTTATTTTCAGAAATATAACCGTCAATATGTGGTTTTTTTGTGTATTTAGCAACTGTACCGTAGGCATTGGTGCTCGGAGCTAAAAAAACATTATTATTTTTATAGACAGGAACTAAATTATTGCGGTACCCAAAACCAATAGGATGTGTTACATCTAAATTCACTTGATAAATTCCACCGCCCAGACGCTCTTTTCCTAAGTTCTCTCCTGCATCAACGTAAGGTAAACGATCGACAAGTTTTACTTCATCTTTTTTGTCTTTTGGTTTGGCCTTTTTAGTGAGCTTTTCTTTTACTAATTTTTTATCAACTACCCATTTTGAGGCAGAAGCAATTGTCACAAGAGTATTACCTTTAGCAATCCATTCTCTTAGTTTGTTCCGTTGAATGGAATCAAGTGTTTTATAATTACCAGAAACCATTACTAGAGTATTATATTTATCTAAAGAAACGCGACCAAACCCATTCGTCTGAAGTTTTGTTATAGGCATATTGGTTCTGGTATCTAATAAGTGCCAAACTTCACCCGCTTCATAGCTGTTTACTCCATCACCAACAAGTATTGCTGCTTTTGGTTTTTTTAGGGCTCTAAAATTGTTGCTTCCTAAATCTATTCCTTTAATGCTGAACCCTGTATTAGCCGAATATATTGGCACATTGAATTTCTCTTGAGCCTGTTTTACAATTTCATAAACTTTGTCTATTGAAAGCTTTTGTTGTTTGGTTACAGGAATCATTATACTTCCATAATTGAAGTCTTTGTTTCCAACATTTGTCTTGCTTGAAAAGGGTTTAAACGCTGAGGCAGCTATGATGCCTTTTGATTGCATGTAATGTAATGCTGAAGGGGCATAATAGTCATCCCAATCCATGATGTAAGCATAGTCACTTTTGGGAACAGGGGTAACGCTATTCAGAGATTCTGTTGAAATAATTTGTTCTCCAAGATTAGCTGCTTTTAATCCACGATATTTCATGTTATAAAAATTTGCAACACTCCAAGCAGATGCATCATAAAATACGCTATCACGGTATTTACTGTAGGTTTCAAACATGGTTTGAACCATACGACGTTGAGGTTGTTTTAATGGTACTGTAAATTTAGTTCCGTTTTTGTATACTTTAATTTTGTGTTTTAAGAGATAGTCAACAAAAGCTTTATTTCTATTGTTGTCATATGCATCACCAAATTCATAAGCTGCAAATCCTGTGGGCGCTTTTTTTGATATTGCCGTTTTAAAAAATCTTTGCTGATACTCTCTCAAAAATGCTTTATTTTCAACAGAAGCTTTAATTGTAGCAAAACTAGATACAAATTGGTTTCTAATTGTAAAAGCGAATGACATTGTACCATAATCTGTATCTTGAAGATGACCTCTTGAACTTGCTTGCTCAAACAAAAGTGCTAAACCACCTTGTAAATCTGGATATGATGAACCGTAACCAGGATAAGTACCATCAAATGATTCTTTAGTGTAATAGAACGACCCAATATCATCTAAGGCGCTTACAAAATAAGGAGCAAATAAGTTATTCAAATCTTCATAATTTTCCTTAGGCATAATTGGATCAAGAGATCCAATAGGTTTCATAGGTTCAAAAAAATGGTTGCTATTTGTTCCCATTTCGTGAAAATCAGTAACAACATTTGGATACCATTTGTGATACCATTTTAATTTTCCTTGACTTTCAGGGTGAACAGCTAATAACCAATCTCTATTTAAATCAAACCAGTAGTGATTCGTTCTTCCTCTAGGCCATGTTTCATTGTGTTCGGCGTCAGCACCATCAGAAACTATTTGTTTAGCAAGAAATTGATTCGCCCATTGTGTATGACGGTCACGACCATCAGGATTGATTGTTGGATCTATAAATATGACTGAATTCTCCAAATAATTTTTTATTTCAGGATTATTGGATGCAACCAACGTATAAGCTGTAAGCAAGGCAGCTTCAGAACTTGAGGGTTCATTACCATGCACGTTGTATCCTAGTTGTATAAAAATTGGCAATTCTGCATAATTTTTAGGTGATTGATTGGGATCAACAAATTTTAAATGTTCAGATTGAAGAGTTTCTAAATTGTTTAAATGTTCTGGAGCGGAAACACGGAGCATGACAAGCTTTCGCATTTCATGAGTGTGGCCATATACTTCTATCTCAGCACGATCAGATAATTCTGCTAGTTTAGTGAAATAGGCAACAATTAAATCATGTCTTGTGTGTTGCGCACCAATAGGCCTTCCTAAAAATTCTTCAGGTGATGGAATATCAGGATTAAAGGGAGCTTTGTTTTTTAAAAAGTAATCTTGTGCGACTATTGGATTTATTGTGAGTACAGCAAAGAGTGCTAGCAAAATAGGCCGAAAGGATTTCATAAGAGGTGTTTTTTAAATAAAAATCTTTTAAAAATAAGTAAAAAAAGATCTTCACAATAAAAATGAAATATATTTAACAGTTTCCAAGTATTTGTATTAGAGAAGTGGTACTTATAGAATTAAGCTAAACAATGAACTATAAAAAACCTGGGTAAGATTCTTTTAGTTAGTGTTGTAATTGGAAAGATATTTAGTGTTATAACCATGTCATTTTTATTTATAATTTTGTTTTAAGGTCATTCAAATAAATTGAAATGAATATATTGAGTATACATGATTTGTAAAATGAAATTTATGAAGTCTATTATTATTGCGTTTGTATTTATTACGTATGCGTGTAATAATGGTAAAAGACCTATCGTTGGTGCAACTGATTTTCAGCGTGAGATGAATGCTAAATTTAAGGATGCAACAACATCACCGCTGTCTGCTTCAGATTTGAAAGTTTTTAAAAATCTTAAATTTTTTGAAGTGGACTCAACCTTTGTGGTTAAAGGAGTATTAAAGCGCACTCCAAATGCAGAATTTTTTGAAATGAAAACAACAACAAATCGTGTTTCCAGAGAACGTGTTTTTGGCATTATTACAATCAATTTACAAAATAAAATTTATCATTTGAATGTTTACCAAGGGGAGGAGAGTATGGAATCTACAGGTAACGAAGACTACCTTTTTCTTCCATTCCTTGATGACACTAATGGTGAAGAAAGTTATGCAGGAGGGCGTTATTTAGATTTAATAATTCCAGAAGGAGACTCAATTGTTATTAATTTTAATCAAGCCTATAATCCTTACTGCGACTACAATGAAAAATTTTCGTGTCCCCTCGTACCCAGAGAAAACTACATAGACATCCCTGTAAAGGCTGGATTAAAAAAATTTAAACATTATTAAAGTTGCTTTGCAATGAAGAGGCCTGCAAAAACTGCCAGGAAGGCTAAAATAAAACTTCCAATAGTGTAGAAAGCAAAATTTGTAAAATCACCTGATTTTAAAAACAAGTGATTTTCATAGGTGAAGGTTGAAAATGTGGTAAATCCACCACAAAAACCCGTAACCAACAGTAACGTTTGATTGGCAGATAGTGTGTTGTTTTTGGCAGCAAATCCTAATATAATACCAATTAAAAGACTTCCACAAACATTGGAAAACATGGTACCCCATGGAAATCCTGAATCTGAGGAATTTAGTTGTATTCCAATGACGTAACGCAACGTGCTCCCAAAACCTCCGCCGATAAAAATAAGTAACAATTGTTTCATAAAGATTGACATTAAACTTCTAGGAATAGGATTATTTAATAATGAGTTATGTGTAAATAATCTCAAAGGTAAGGATTTCACTTTCTTTAAGAAAGTTCTAAAATAATTTATTGAACTTTAAAAAATTCAATGAAATAATCTTATTTTAGACGACCTATTTATTAAAAAAAATAAAATGAAATTTAAAGTAATTATTGTGGCTTTTTTAACGGTCACTATGTTCTGGTCTTGTAAGTCCGAAACATCAAATAGTATCAGTAGCAATGAGTTTATCGAGACTACAAGTAATGATTTTCCGTATTTTGTTGAACAATTTGCAGATTTAAAAATATTAAGATATCAGATTCCTGGTTGGAATGATCTTTCTTTAAAAGAGCAGAAGTTGGTTTATTATTTAACACAAGCAGGCTTGTCTGGCCGCGATATTATGTGGAATATGAATTACAGACATAATTTAAAAATAAGAACTGCTTTGGAACAAGTTTATACGTCTTTTAGTGGTGATAAAAATACTGATAATTGGAACTCTTTTGAGGTGTATTTAAAACGTGTTTGGTTCAGTAATGGAATACATCATCATTACAGTAACGCCAAAATTAAACCAGCATTCTCAGAGGATTATTTAAAAAGCTTGTTAGATGAAACAAGTACGACTTTAGAGGGTGAGGCATTTGAAATTATTTTTAACGATAGAGATGCTAAAAAGGTAGACAAGTCTAAAAACGTTGATAACGTTTTGGCATCTGCTGTAAATTTTTATGGTGCTGATGTGACCACTGAAGACGTTGAGACATTTTACGGGCAGTTTGAATCTTCGGATAGGCCTTTATCATATGGTTTAAATTCGATGTTAGTTAAGGAAAATGGTGTCTTAAAAGAGCGTGTCTATAAATCAGGGGGTTTATATGGTGAAGCAATTGTTGAAATCGTTAAATGGTTAAAATTAGCTCAAGGTGTCGCAGAAAACCAAGCTCAGGGAGAAGCTCTTGGACTACTTATTGATTATTACAATACAGGAAGTTTACAAACATGGGATGATTACAATGTGGCATGGACAGCTGCTACCGAAGGTAATATTGACTATATAAATAGTTTTATTGAAGTGTATAATGATCCTGTTGGTTACAGAGGTTCTTACGAAACAATTGTGCAAATAAAGGATTTTGATATGTCGGCAAAAATGGCGGTATTATCAGAAAATGCTCAATGGTTTGAAGATAATTCTCCACTGATGCAGGAACACAAAAAAGATAAGGTGGTTGGTGTAAGTTATAAAACAGTAAATGTTGCGGGCGAAGCCGGAGACGCATCACCTAGCACTCCAATAGGAGTTAATCTTCCTAATGCCAATTGGATTCGTGCCGAAGTTGGAAGCAAGTCAGTGTCTCTAGGCAATATCATCAATGCTTATAATAATGCAGGAAGTAGTGGACGATTAAAAGAATTTGTTCATGATGACGAAGAGTATGAGTTGGAGAAAAAATATGGACAGTTGGGTGATAAGTTACACACAGCACTGCATGAGGTCGTGGGACATGCTTCTGGACAGTTAAATCCTGGTGTTGGAGAAACAAAAGAAACTTTAAAAAAATATGCTTCAACTTTAGAAGAAGGAAGAGCAGATTTAGTTGGTCTTTACTATTTATACAATCCAAAACTTCAAGAATTAGGCTTGGTTGATGATTGGAAGGCAGTAGGTAAAGCAGCTTTTGATGGATACATTCGTAATGGTTTAATGACCCAATTAATCAGATTAGAGTTGGGGGATGATGTTGAAGAAGCACACATGGTAAATAGACAATGGGTATCGGCATGGGCATTTGAACAGGGTGAAGCTGACAATGTTATTGAAAAAATAACTAGAGATGAAAAAACCTATTATAATATCAATGATTATGATAAACTTCACGAATTATTCGGTCAGCTTTTAAGGGAAACCCAGCGTATTAAATCTGAAGGTGATTACGATGCCGTGGAAGCGTTAGTAGAGGGATACGGCGTTAAGGTAAATCAAGCTATGCATGCTGAAGTCTTAGAGCGTAACAGGCAGTTTAAGTCAGCACCCTATAGTGGTTTTGTGAATCCTGTGCTTGTTCCTGAAATGGATTCAGAGGGGAACATTACCCAAATAGTCGTCAAACAACCAGTAGACTTTAAAAGTCAAATGCTCAGTTATTCAAAACAATTTGGCTTTTTACCAGAAGTAAATTAAAAGGTATCAGTGAACAATTAAAAGACCTCAACGCGTTGCATTGAGGTCTTTTTTTTTATGATAAGGTTTTAGCCTAGAAAAAACTTAATCGCAACGATAAACAATAAAAAGGAGATAAAAGCAATCAATACCCATACACTTCCTCGATAGTATTTTTTGTGGAGTTTGGTGTCTTTTTTGTAAGCCAAAATTAGAATGATGATGAAACATATGGCGAAAATTATACCAAAATAAATTTGACCGACACTGAACATAAATGTTTATTTTTATGCAAATTTAATTAAATACCATGAAGAATAAAATAGAATCAGTAAAAGCGTTTCACGAAGCCTTTAAAATTGGATATCGTGATTCACCAAAAGCAGATTTAGGTTCAAGAGTAAATACGTTGCGCTACAAATTAATGCGTGAGGAAAATGAGGAATATCTTGAAGCTGCAAGTGCCAATGATTTAGTTGAAGTTGCAGATGCGTTGGGAGATATGTTATACATTTTGTGCGGGACAATCATAGAACATGGATTACAGCACAAAATTGATGAAGTTTTTGAAGAAATTCAGCGAAGTAATATGAGTAAATTAGGAGAGAATCAGCAACCGATTTATCGCGAGGATGGCAAGGTCCTCAAAGGACCAAATTACTTTAAGCCCAACATAAAAGATATCCTAAACAATTAAATTTTAACTCTCCATCCGTAATTGTCTTCGACTTTATTGGTTTGAATTGCTGTGATACGATTTTTAAGTAAATCAGCATAAGTGTTATCAAACTCTGGTATATGATAATCAATACCTCGAAAACCAAACGTAGAAATTGGAGATACCACAGCAGCTGTACCTGCACCAAACATTTCCCTTAATGTTCCAGCTTTTGAAGATGCAACAAGTTCAGAAACTGATATTTTTCTGATTTCAACAGAGATGCCTTCTTCCTCAGCAATTTTCAGAATACTTTTTCTGGTAATTCCATCTAAAATTCTATCATTTGTTGGAACAGTGATTAGGGTGTCTTTGATTCTAACAAAAATGTTCATAGCGCCAGCTTCTTCGATATATTCGTGTGAAGTATCATCTGTCCAAATGACTTGGTCATAGCCTTTTTTCAACGCTAATTGTGTTGGAAAAAATTGCCCAGCATAATTACCTCCTGCTTTTGCAAAACCAACACCTCCGTTTGCAGAGCGTGAAAACGTTTCCTCAATAAGAACCTTGACCTTTCCAGAGAAATAACTACCGCTAGGAGAAGTGGCTATGATAAACTTATATTCGTCTGCAGGAGAAGCGTGAAAACCTTGTCCACTAGCGAAAATGAAGGGTCTGATGTAGAGTGAACTACCAGGACTATTTGGTATCCAATCTTTGTCAACAGCTAATAATTTTTTTAAACCTTCTAGAAAAAACTCCTCTGGTATTTCTGGAATTGCTAGACGTTTAGCTGAAATATTTAACCTTTGTGCATTGTCTTTGGGTCGGAATAAAAAGATATTGTCATCAACATCTTTATAGGCTTTTAAACCTTCAAAAATAGACTGTCCATAATGAAATATTTTCGATGAAGGATCCAAAGTAATGGGTTGATAAGGCACAATTTGCGGAATTTCCCAAGAGCTGTTTTTAAAATTACAAATCAACATGTGATCAGAAAAAATATTTCCAAAACTCAAATTATTGAAATCTACGCTTGATAATCTTGAAGATTGTGTTGTGGTAATTTTGATATTGTCTTTCATATTTGTCATCATTTTGAATCACTTTGACGTTGCAAAATTACATAATTTAAAGATGAAATAAGATGATTAAGCCTCTTAAAATTTGTATCTTTGAATTTTTTAGTAGGTTTAATATAACTAGTGAATTATGAAGAATATTATTTTTGCTTTAGCCATTATTATGGTAGTTTTTTCATGTAAAAACGAAACAAAAGCTGACGAGACAAGTGCTGTGCCACAAGACTTAGCGTATGCGTCTTTTGGAGATGAAATTGACGTCGATGGTGCAATAACCGCATTAGAAATGGCAGTTAAATACGACAATATGAGTAAAAAAGACACTTTAGCCATTAAAGTTAAAGCAACCATTAATGAGGTATGTTCAAATAAGGGTTGTTGGATGAAACTGGACCTAGGTAATGAGCAAGAAGTGATGGTTCGCTTTAAAGATTATGGTTTTTTTGTGCCATTAGATGCGACTGGGGAAGTTGTTATAAACGGTAAAGCATATGTGTCGGAAACATCTGTAGAAGAACTAAAACATTACGCAGAAGATGCAGGTAAAAGTTCGGAAGAGATTGCCATGATAGATAAAGCAGAAAAGACGTTTTCATTTGAGGCAAATGGTGTTTTATTAAAACAATAAATTGCATCGACAAATTATCACAACTGCCGATGGTTCACGTACAATTCAATTAGAGGATTGGAACGAGGTATACCATTCAAAACACGGTGCAATTGAGGAAGCACGTCATGTTTTTATTAATGCAGGATTACATCATGTGTTGGAAACTCACGAACGTTGCGAATTATCTATCCTTGAAATTGGATTTGGAACGGGCCTCAATGCGTTCCTAACATTATTAGAGTCTCAAAGAAATCATTTCACAATAAATTATCAAGGTGTTGAAGCATACCCTGTTACTTTAGATGAGATATGTCAATTGAACTATGTCGATTTAATTTCTCCTCAAGATCAACATATTTTTGATAAACTTCATAGTTGTAATTGGAATAAAAAAGTCAGAATTACATCGTTTTTTGAACTGACAAAAAGGCAACAATTTTTTGCAGATATCACTGATGTTAATCAGTTTGATATGATTTATTTTGATGCTTTTGGAGCTCGAGTGCAACCAGAACTTTGGACCAAACACATATTTAAAAAGATGTTTGATGCGCTAAAAGTAAATGGAGTTTTGGTAACTTATGCAGCAATCGGTCAAGTAAAAAGGGAGATGATAGAGTTGGGGTTTTTGGTTGAACGCCTTCAAGGACCGCCAGGTAAACGACACATGCTGAGAGCAACAAAAAAATAAAAATGTCATCTTCGTAACAGGACTTAAATGTCTGTTAAACCTTATATAAAGTTTAAGTCCCATCGCAATTTCTGTCGTATTTTTGTTTTATGATAGTACTTATTACAGGTGCCACAGGACTAATTGGACAGGAAATTGTTAAACAATGTCACGAGAACAATATTCAGGTGCATTACCTAACAACCTCAAAATTGAAATTAGAAAACAAAAAGAGTTATCGCGGGTTTTTATGGAATCCTAAAATAGGTTTTATTGATTTAGATTGTTTTGAAGGGGTAGAATTTATCATAAATTTAGCTGGGGCTACTATAGCAAAACCGTGGACTGCAAGCTACAAAATTGACATCTTATCGAGTAGAATAAATGCAATGAAGTTGCTCTATGACACTATAAAACAACAAGGCATATCTATAAAACATATAGTTACGGCAAGTGCTATTGGTGTATATCCACATTCACTTACCCGTTACTATCAGGAAAATTTCACTGAATTTGATAACAGTTTTTTATCAGATGTTGTAATTAAATGGGAGGAAGAAGCTTCTCGTTTTGAAAATCTGAATATCTTAATATCCAAGGTTAGAATTGGCATTGTGTTGTCAAAAAGAGGAGGGGCATTATCAAAGTTAGTAGCACCAGTCAAATATGGATTGGGTAGTGCCTTTGGTCGTGGGGATCAATGGCAATCTTGGATTCATATCGAAGATTTGGCCTTCTTATTTTTACATGTAATTAAACATGAACTTAAAGGAGTTTACAATGCTGTGGCTCCCAATAGCGTCACACAAAAAGATTTTATCCAAACTCTAGCAGAGGTCCTTAAAAGACCTGTTTTCCTACCTGCAGTACCGAGCTTTGTTTTGAAATTCATCCTAGGAGAGATGAGCACACTCATTTTAGGAAGCCAGCGAGTGAGCTCAAAAAAAATTGAAAGTACTGGTTTTTCTTTTAGATATCATCATTTAGATAATGCTCTTGAAGATTTATTACAAAAGAAAAGTAACACGTAATCCACACCTAGTTTTAATCATAAAAAAAACCACTCGATGAGAGTGGTTTTTGTATTGCGATTATGTGTTAAGATTGTGAAACTTTAATCGTTAATTTAAGCTCTATCTCGTCATTGATAAATTTGTCACCTAAATTATCAAAAAAGGATTTTGAACCATATTTCACATTCCACTTTGATCGATCAATTGTAAAAGCTTCACTTGTCAAAGTTACAGTTGTTCCATTTTTGACCATCGTCACTGGAAACGTAACGTTGTTTTCAACATCCTTGAGCTTTAAGTTTCCTGAGAGCGTGTTAACACCATTTTCTAAAGCGTACCCCGTAATACTAAAGGAGGCACTCGCGAAACTTTCAACATCAAAAAAGTCTGCACTTTTTAAATGCCCTTCAAGTCTTTCAGATCCGTCATCATCTTTGATTGAAGTCATGTCAATTATAAAAGTGCCACTTTCTATTTGGTCTTTATTAATAGTCAAATTACCAGAGTCAATTTGTATCGTGCCAGAGTGTGTACCTGTAGGTTTGAATCCAGTCCATTGAATGACTGATTCAGTCACATTCGCTTTATATTTTGTTGAATTGCTTTCAGAGGTGGCAACGTTAAGGGCGTCTTTAGTAATGGCTTTCTCTGCTTTGTTTTTACAACCTAAGAAGGCGATAGTGATGAGGGTTAAAATAGTTATTTTGTGCAACATAGTTTCAATATTATGATGAGTTAATTTTCGTTCAAAATTAATTAACCAAAACTCATTTATTGTTAAAAAAATATCAAAATATTTAATGACATTTTGACATTTATATCATAATGGCAGTACTTTTGACAATAGTTTGAAAAAACAATTCAATATTAGTGTTATATCACCATGGGTAAGAAAAATAAAAAAAAAGAGACTAGCGATAAGTCAACGAGTAAAGGTAATGTTAATGAAGCAGCGAAAAATGACGTTGATAATGGCACCACAGAGGAAAAATTACAAGGAGAATTAAAAAATGAAAATGATAAATTTTTAAGACTGTTTGCTGAATTTGAAAACTACAAAAAACGAACAAATAAAGAGCGAATAGAGCTTTTCAAAACAGCAAGTATGGATGTGATGGTGTCACTTCTACCTATCCTAGATGACTTTGAACGCGCTTTAAACCACATTGATGAGGATAAAGAAGCAGAAGATTTAAGAAAAGGAGTGATGTTAATTTATCAGAAATTACTATCGACTCTTGAACAAAAAGGGTTATCTGTAATGAAAATTGAAAAGGGTGATGCGTTTAATGCAGATGATCATGAGGCAATAACTCAAATTCCAGCTCCAGAAGAGAACTTAAAAGGTAAAATCATAGATATTATAGAGAAAGGCTACAAACTTGGTGATAAAGTAATACGTTTTCCTAAAGTTGTTATTGGTCAATAAAAAAACAGTCAAATGGCAAAACAAGATTATTACGAAATATTAGGGATTAGTAAAGGTGCAAGTGCAAGTGAAATTAAGAAGGCATATCGAAAAATGGCTCTCAAGTACCACCCTGACAAAAACCCCAACAATAAAGAGGCGGAGGAAAGTTTTAAAAAAGCTGCTGAGGCCTACGAAGTTCTGAGTGATTCAGATAAAAAGGCACGCTATGATCAGTTTGGTCATCAGGCTTTTGAAGGGGGTGCTGGCGGCTTTGGTGGAGGTATGAACATGGATGATATCTTTAGCCAATTTGGAGATATATTTGGTGGTGCTTTTGGAGGCGGTGGTGGTTTCTCGGGCTTTGGAGGTCAAAGACAAAGAGTTGTAAAAGGGAGTAATTTACGAATTCGAGTAAAATTATCTCTTGAGGAAATTGCCAATGGTGTTGAAAAGAAAGTAAAAGTAAAAAGAAAAACAAAAGCACCAGGAACTACCTACAAAACATGCTCTACTTGTAATGGTACGGGTCAAGTAACTCGTATTGCAAATACGATATTGGGACGTATGCAAACAGCATCGCCTTGTACAACCTGTGGTGGTGCAGGTGAAATGATTGATAAAAAACCAGCGGGGTCTGATTCACAGGGATTAATATTGAATGAAGAAACAGTTTCTATAAAAATTCCAGCCGGTGTTGTTGATGGAATGCAATTAAAAGTGTCAGGTAAAGGTAATGACGCTCCAGGGAATGGTATATCTGGTGATTTGTTGGTAGCAATAACTGAGCAAAATCATCCTAGCTTGCAACGGGAGGGCGATAATTTACATTACGATTTGTATGTCAGTATACCAGACGCTGTACTTGGGTCTTCAACCGAAATCGATACTGTTACAGGTAAGGTTAGAATAAAAATTGATGCTGGTGTACAGTCAGGTAAGATTTTACGATTAAGAGGGAAGGGAATTCCGAGCATTAATGGTTATGGAAAAGGTGATTTATTAGTTCATGTCAATGTATGGACTCCCAAAACATTAGACAAAAAACAAAAAGAGTTTTTTGAAAATATGAAAAATGATGAGCATTTTAAACCAAAACCAGAAAGTTCGGATAAGTCGTTTTTTGAGAAAGTAAAAGATATGTTTTCATAAATTTTAAAAACATATATTGGACAAAAATTAAGTGTTCAAATGTGTCTCGAAATAGAAAGTAATCAACATGATTTTCTGTTAATAAAATAAAAAATAGTATATTTGATTTACCGCTGTTTTTAACAGTGGTAATTTTTCTTTTTCATAGCAATTTTTTCCCATCCTTAATTCATTTTGAGGGTGGGTTTTGTTTTTTTATCAAATCTTACATTAATTATGAATGATGCTGTAACATTTAATATCTTAGCGAGACCAATCTTATTATAATATTTATTTTTATGAAGCATTTATTAGTGACGAAATCAGTCTCTAAAAGTTTTGGAAATTTCAAAGCTTTAAATGACGTCTCAATTGAGGTCCCTACCCGAAGTATTTTTGGACTACTTGGACCAAATGGAGCTGGCAAAACAACATTAATAAGGATTATTAATCAAATTACTATGCCAGATTCTGGAAGTGTTTTATTAGACGGAGAGCTTTTACAACCTAATGATATTCAGTATATAGGTTATCTCCCTGAGGAGCGCGGTTTATATAAATCCATGAAAGTAGGTGAACAAGCTTTATACTTGGCGCAACTCAAAGGAATGAGCAAAGCAGAGGCCAAAAAACGCTTAAAGTATTGGTTTGATAAACTTGAAATTGGAGATTGGTGGGACAAAAAAATTCAAGAGCTTTCCAAAGGGATGGCTCAAAAAATACAATTTGTAGTGACCGTTTTACACCAACCAAAACTATTAATATTTGATGAGCCTTTTTCAGGATTTGATCCGATCAATGCAAACTTGATAAAGGACGAAATACTGCAACTTAGAGATGAAGGATCCACGGTTATTTTTTCAACTCATAGAATGGAGTCTGTTGAGGAACTGTGTGATCACATTGCTCTTATTCACAAGTCCAATAAGATTTTAGAAGGACCATTACAAGATATCAAAAAAACCTATAAGACACATACTTTTGAGGTTGGTTTGGTTACAGATAATGAAGATAGATTGAAAGAAATTATTCAGCAAAATTTTGAAATTGCGCAGGCAGATTTTAAGTCGTTAAATGATGACCTGAAATTAAATATCAAGCTAAAACCAAATGAAACATCAAATGATTTATTATCTTTTTTAACTCAAAAGGCAGAAGTCAATCACTTTATTGAGTTAATTCCTACTGCAAATGATATTTTTATTCAAACCATAAAAAATTATTGATAATGAACCACCTACCGCTTATTATTAAAAGAGAATATTTAACTAAAGTTAAAAATAAATCGTTCATTATTATGACTATTTTGAGTCCAATCATATTGATGGCTCTTTTTGCTGTAGTTGCTTATTTATCTCAATTAAACAACAATAAAGAACGTACCATTTCTATATTGGATGAATCTGGTCAAATTAGTGTCATTTTCAAAAATACAGAAAACACAAAGTACACTATGTTAGAAGACATGTCTTTGAAAGAAGCCAAAGACTTGGTAGAATTAAACGGTAATTATGGTTTGTTGCATATTCCAAATAATACAAATTTAGATAACATTGCTCAGGACATTCGTTTTTACTCTGAAGATACGCCCTCGTTAACGGTGATCTCAAGAATTGAGAGTAAGTTGGAGAAAAAAATTACTGATTTAAAATTACAACAAGCGGGTGTTGACATTGCACAAATTAAAGCTTCAAAAACTTATATTGATGTCGTACAGGAAAGCTATCAAGGCGAGAAAACCTCTAAAATGGATAATGTGATAAAATTGGCATTTGGTGGCTTTGCAGGATATTTACTATTTATGTTTATTATCATTTATGGTAATATGATTATGAGAAGTGTAATTGAAGAGAAAACTAGCAGAATTATTGAGGTTATTATTTCTTCTGTCAAACCAATTCAGCTAATGATGGGTAAAATTATCGGAACTTCTTTGGCAGGAATAACTCAATTTGTTATTTGGATTGTTTTAGGAGGAGTTTTAATGACTGTCGTATCGATAGTATTTGGAATTAATGTTGCCGAAATGCAAACACCCCAGCAGGAGATTATGCAACAAGCTGCACAATCTGTGGAAACTAATGAAATGCAAAATTTGATTTCTGCTATTTATCATCTTCCCATGACTAACTTAGTCGTCGCGTTTATTTTATTTTTTATTGGAGGCTATCTTTTATACAGTGCCCTTTATGCGGCGATAGGAGCTGCTGTGGATAATGAAACTGATACACAGCAATTTATGTTGCCTATTCTGATGCCCCTAATATTAGCGGTGTATGTTGGAGTTTTTACGGTTATTGAAGACCCTCACGGCACAGTATCCACAATTTTTTCATTTATACCACTAACCTCACCGGTTGTGATGCTTATGAGAATTCCTTTTGGTGTCCCTATTTGGCAGCAATTGTTGGCTCTTGGTATACTAATTGCTACTTTTATTGTTATTGTTTGGTTTGCAGCAAAAATTTATCGAGTAGGCATATTAATGTATGGTAAAAAACCGAGCTACAAGGAGCTTTATAAATGGTTGAGGTATTAAAGGATAAATGAAAAACATAAAAGACTTATTAAACATATCATTTAATTTGACGCAAGGTGTTGAGATATCGATTCAAGATATTTTAATTTTAATTGTTGTTTTAATCATAGCCAATGTTCTTCTTCGTTTGATTCGAAAATTGATGACAAGAAGAATGCCAGATGATGATAAGTTAAAATTTAAAGCTGTTTTTTCATATGGTAAATGGTTCGTCTATGTCATTATTTTTTTAATTACTCTGCACTCAGTTGGTGTCAATGTGACGGGTGTATTCGCTGCTTCAGCAGCACTTCTTATAGGTATAGGTTTGGCATTACAAACACTGTTTCAAGATATTATCTCTGGGATATTTATTTTAGTGGATCAAACAGTTCATGTTGGTGATATTATAGAAATAGAAGGAAAAGTTGGTCGCGTTGAAGAAATAAAGCTGAGGACAACAAGAGCAACAACAGCAGACAATAAAGTACTGGTGATTCCCAATCATTTGTACTTAACCAACAGTCTTTATAATTGGACTCAAAATGGTGCTATAACTAGAGAAAGTGTGACGGTAGGTGTTGCATACGGCAGTGATATTCGTTTGGTAGAACAATTGTTGTTACAGGCAGCAGGTAACCATGTCCGTGTTTTGTCAAAACCTTTGCCAACCGTTTTATTTACAGATTTTGGAGATAGTTCATTAAATTTTAAACTAGTTTTTAGTTTGGAAGATAGTTTTAATGCAAGATTTACACAAAGCGATATTAGATTTGAAATAGATAAACTATTTAAAGAGCATAACATAACAATACCATTTCCACAACGAGAAGTTCACTTATACAAACAATAATTAAGTATAAATTATGTCAAAAATATTAGTCATTGAAGATGAGGCAGCTATCAGACGAGTTCTGATAAAAATATTATCAGAGGAAAATGAAAGTTATCAAGTAGAGGAAGCCGAAGACGGATTAGTGGGGATAGAGAAGGTTAAAAATGATGATTATGATCTCATTTTATGTGATATTAAAATGCCAAAAATGGATGGTGTTGAGGTCCTTGAGGCTGTTAAAAAAATTAAGCCTGAAATTCCAATTGTTATGATTTCGGGACATGGTGACTTGGATACTGCAGTCAACACCATGCGATTAGGTGCTTTTGATTATATTTCAAAACCTCCTGATTTAAATCGGCTACTTAATACGGTTCGAATTGCACTTGACAGAAAAGAACTTGTTATTGAAAATAAACTTTTGAAGAAAAAAGTTAGTAAGAATTACAGAATGATTGGCGAAAGTAAAGCCATAACTCACATAAAGGAGATTATTGAAAAAGTTGCTGGAACTGATGCCCGTGTACTAATTACTGGTCCAAATGGTACAGGAAAAGAGTTAGTGGCTCATTGGTTACACGAAAAAAGTACACGTTCAAAAGGAGCACTGATTGAGGTGAATTGTGCTGCCATTCCTTCAGAACTTATCGAGAGCGAGCTTTTTGGACACGTCAAAGGGGCTTTTACAAGCGCTAATAAGGACAGGGCGGGTAAATTCGAAGCAGCAAATGGAGGTACAATATTTTTAGATGAAATTGGTGACATGAGCTTATCTGCACAAGCAAAAGTATTACGGGCTCTTCAAGAAAGCCGAATACAAAGAGTAGGGAGTGATAAAGACATAAAGGTTAATGTGCGTGTGGTCGCAGCGACTAATAAAAATTTAAAAAAAGAAATTCAAGAGGGAAATTTTAGAGAAGATTTATATCACAGACTAGCCGTCATATTAATCAAGGTACCGTCGTTAAATGATAGACGTGAAGACATTCCATTGCTCATTGATTATTTTTCAAGAAAAATAGGAAGTGAGCAAGGTACCGTCAAAAAAGATTTTTCTAAAAGTGCAATAAAATTATTACAAGCTTATGATTGGACAGGAAATATACGAGAATTGAGAAATGTTGTGGAACGACTGATTATTTTGGGAGAACAAGAAATAAGTGAAAGTGATGTCAGATTATTTGCCAGTAAATAGTCTTTGTTTTATAAATTAAAAGAGACGTTTATTCCTGTTTGAATGTCAGGATTATTGTTTACCGTCAAATCTTGTTGTAAATAAAAAGTTGTTGTGAGTTTTTTTTCTACGGAGTACATGAAAGTCCAATAATTATTGTTCTTGTATAAATTGGAGATTCCTGAATTCCAAGATTTAAAAGAAACACCATTTTTTGTTGGTATTAAATAATTAAATTCACTTTTTTTATTTAGACTAGTTTGAAAATAAAAGTCTATTCCGATGCGATGCTTGGTAGGTTTCTTTGTTCTAAAAGTTAATTCAGTGATTGCTTCAAGGTAACCAATAAATCGATTATTATTAAATTCTATATTAGCTTGTTTCAATGTGATAACATTTGTTCTAGATGTTCCAAGACTAAGCCCTACATTCAATTTTTTTTGATTTTTAATATTGAAAACTTTCAGGAGGTTAGTTGAAATCCCAAGATCTACAGAACGATTGTATTTTGACGTATTTACACCAGCATGTGTTCCAAAATTCATATAAGTAATGTTCTTGGCGGCGTGATTGTTACTTAAATAGTAATAATAACTAAATTCAAAACCACTTAATATTATGTTCCCAGCTTCAATATTAAGTACATTATCGTTTTGATCTTTATACCTTATTTTCCCTTCATTTAATCCATAAAGTTTTCTGTCAAAGGGATCATTCCCGCCAGCAATATTATCATGAAAAAACTCTATTGTTTCATCATTCGTTATTAATGAAAAAGGTAATTTTCCTTTTGTTAAAAGAAATGTTCTGATGCCAATTTTTAATTCACTGTTACGACCTACTGGCATTGTTGCATGAACTTTCATTCCTTTAAGAACACCATCATTTTGCACCTCAATTGACTTGGCGTTCAAGGTATCTACATCGACTGTAAACTCTCTAGCATGCCACGGAAATTGGCTTACAAATAAACGATCATTTGGATTGTTTGGGAGGTATCCAACAACCGGTGGCGACCAAATATTAGCGCTCGATATTTGCATGTCAAAAGAGATGCTTTTTTGTGCATTTGATTTAAAATTTCCTTCCCATCTGGAAAAAAAAACACCGTATGGATGTGATGCTATAAGACTTGGCTTAACAATTTTTTGAGTAAACATTAATGAGGTCGAATCAACCACGGTTCGTTGTGAGTGTATGCTGTTTAAAAAACATAAAGTAAGAACAAATAAATATTGATTTAAAAAAGCAATAATAGATTTCATGATCTTTTTATAATGGCATTCAAATTTTATTTTTTTTAGTTACTTCTGAGTTTCTCATCATATTTATCAAATCAAAATTGTGTAACGATGGTTATTGCTGTAAAAACTATTTTGGTTGTCAACCACTATCGAAAAATAATCTAAATATGCAGTTTTACCTAATTACATAGAGTTATTATTAATCAGTTTAAAAAGTCAAATATTTATATATTTTGATAAATATGCTAAAGTATTGCTCCAAACAAATTTAATTTGAAGTTGATTATAAGATAATCATACTTTATATTTAATGCGTTCTTACATTTTAATTAAAAACTTAATGAATCATGAAATATGTCTTTTTTCTTTTATATGGTGCTTTTACATTACAGTTGACCTCTCAAACTGACACTGAAGTTATTCGAAACATTTACAGTTACTCTTTAAGTAACGGACAAAGTTATCAGTGGCTTGATCATTTGTCAAATCAAATAGGAAGTCGTTTGTCGGGTTCTTTAGGTGCCGAAAGAGCTGTGGCATACACAAAGGAAGAATTGCAAAAATTAGGCCTAGATAAAGTTTGGTTACAACCTGTGATGGTTCCAAAATGGGTGAGAGGTAATCCAGAATTCGCTTATATTGAAACAGCGCCTGGAGAAACACTTTCTGTAAATATTTGTGCCCTTGGCGGATCTGTTTCTACACCTCTTCAAGGACTAAAGGCGCAAGTCGTTGAAGTTCAAGGATTAGATGAATTGGAATTATTGGGACGTGAAAATATAGCAGGTAAGATTGTATTTTTTAATCGCCCTATGGATGAAACTCTAATACATACTTTTAGAGCCTATGGAGGTTGCGTTGATCAACGAGGATCAGGAGCAAAAGAGGCGATAAAATATGGGGCAGTTGGTGTTGTTGTACGATCTATGAATTTACGCCTAGATGATTTTCCACACACTGGCTCTACAAATTATGGAGATACTCCGGTAAATAAGCGTATTCCTGCTGCTGCAATCAGTACCAATCATGCAGAATTATTAAGTAGTATGCTTAAGATGGATAAAAATTTAAAATTTTATTTTAAGCAAAATTGTAGACAATTGCCCGATGTCCAGTCGTACAATGTTATTGGTGAAATAAAAGGAACTGAATTTCCAAACGAAATCATTGTTGTTGGTGGACATCTTGATTCATGGGATTTAGGTGATGGATCTCATGACGACGGCGCTGGTTGCACTCAGTCAATGGATGTTATTCGCATTATAAAAAAATTAGGAATAAAGCCAAAAAGAACTATTCGAGTTGTCATGTTTATGAACGAGGAAAATGGCATGAGAGGAGGGAACAAGTATGCTGAAATTGCTAAACAAAAATCGGAAAATCATGTATTTGCATTAGAAAGTGATTCAGGAGGTTTTACACCACGAGGATTTTCTTTCGATGCCGATGACACAAGTTTTAATCAAATATTGAATTGGAAAACACTGTTTGATCCTTATTTGATTCACTATTTTGAAAGAGGAGGTAGTGGCGCTGACATTGGACCGCTGAAAGACGGGACTGTTGTATTGGCAGGTTTACGTCCAGACTCACAGCGATATTTTGATTATCATCATGCTGCCAATGATACATTTGAGGCTATTAATAAGCGTGAATTAGAACTAGGTGCGGCAACAATGACAGCATTAGTGTATTTAGTTGATAAGTATGGTTTTAATGATATTAAAAATACGCCTCAAATTAAAAAATAGAACGTTATCATATATCACAATGACTAAGAATTTAATAGTACCGTTAATTATTTTGGATGTTATTACCAAGGACTTAGCACTTCATAGCTACAATTAATTTCCTGCAATTGGGGTTCCAAAAATTCCTACGGCCAATTCGATCCAGGTCAAAAAAAGTATCGTAATGATTAAAGTGACCAAAATCACTTTAATTTTTGGATATTTAGCTGTTTTTAGTACCACTAAAATTAATTGTGTTACACTAAAAATAATAATTCCAGCTAGAATAAAATCAGCCATGCTCCAAATAACGCTATCGGTAAATTGCATCGCAATCAATGGGATTGACAATAGTAAGATCACAATAATAACGCCAATTAAGATTGGATGATTTTTCATACGATTAAACTATTTCAAATAAGTAAGCATGTTAAAAATGACATATTAAAATTCAAAATTGTTAAGATGACTTAGATTTGAAATATGTTATTAATATCCTATGGCTGCACCTTCAGGTCGTGAGGAGTCAGCCGCTCCCGTAATTATTTTTGTTTTTGGATCAATTGTAATACCCATCAACGCTCCAAGTCCATTGGTTGCACGTACTTTATGTCCCATAAGCTCAAGTTCTTTTCTAGTGTCTGGTGACATCAAATATTTTTCAAAAACTAAAACATCTGGTGACCATTGATGATGAATTTTCATTGCTTCGATGGCTTTATCAATGCGCATATCGAATTCTAGAACATTGAGAGTAGTTTGAAAAACAGTGTTGATGATGGTCCGTCCTCCCGGACTTCCGATAATTAAGTAGGGTTTTCCGTCCCTAGCAACGATGGTTGGTGACATACTCGATAGCATTCTTTTTTGTGGTGCCACTAAATTTGGTTTTGTCCCAATTTGCCATCCAGAGGTTGTAATTCCTGGAACAGGGTTAAAATCTCCCATCTCATTATTAAAGATAAATCCCAGAGCTTTCGATCCCATTTTGACTCCGTAACTGTTTTCTAATGTGTAGGTTACAGAAACTGCATTTCCTGACTTGTCAAGAACAGAAAAATGAGTCGTATTTTTGCCATCATAAATTTGACCAAATTTTGAAGAATCACTCACTGAGGCTTTCTCCATATTTAGATTTTTAAATCGATTTTTTGCATGTTTTTTTGAAATTAAGCGCTCTAATGGCATGTCGAGGTTAAAATCAGGATCTCCCAAAAACTCAGCTCTGTCTGCAAATGCCCTTCTCATAGCTTCCGTTAAAATATGGACATATTCCTTTGAATTAAATTCAATAGTGTCCCAATTGACTAATTCCATGATGTTCATCATTTCTATCAAGGCAATGCCACCAGAACTTGGCGGTGGCATGCCGTAAATGTCAAAACCTTTATACGTTCCAATTATTGGTTTTCGTTCAATAGCCTCGTATTTTTCCAGATCTTCTGTGGTTATAATGCCTCCATTTGCGCTCATATATGTTGCTATTTCCTCAGCGATGTCACCTTTGTAAAAACCATCTCTACCATTATCTCTAATTTTCTTTAAAGTATTGGCCAAAGCCTGTTGTTTCCAAATTTCATTAGGTTGTGTTAACTCTCCTTTTTTATTGTCAAAATAGGAGGACATGAAAGGAAATTGATCTGATGCTTCTTTAAAACGTTGTCCAGCTCGATATAAATTCCAATTAAAAATAAACCCTTGTTCTGCAAGATTGATGGCAGGCTGAACTAATTTTGACCAAGGAAGCTTACCATACTTTTGATGTGCCAAAAAAAGCCCTGCAACTGTACCTGGAACGCCAGTTGCAAGTAATCCTTTATGATTACTGTTGTTTTTTATGTTTCCGTTTTCATCAAGAAACATTGTTTTAGATGAAGCTAACGGTGCTTTTTCTCTAAAATCTATGGTGGTAGTTTCACCATTAGAGTTCATGAACACCATGAAACCACCTCCACCAATATTGCCAGCTGTTGGATGAGTTACAGCTAGAGAAAATGCAGTAGCAATGGCGGCATCTACGGCATTTCCACCTTGCTTCAAAATATGGATACCAGTTTGAGATGAAATTTTACTTGCAGAAACGACCATCCCATTTTTAGCATAAGTTTGAGCCTTTATACTGGTTGTGCTTATAATTGATAACAGGGTTAGAGCAAAAAATAGAGAGTGTTTGATACTTGTTTTCATAGTGTTTAATTTTGAAAAATAGGATTCTTAAGGATGATCCTTTAATTATGACTGGCTGACTAATTAAAACATTCTTAATGTTAGAGTTTATTAACTGTTTTTCTAATTTCAACTAAATTAATAAGTAATTGTTCAAGCTTGTCTAAGTGTAGCATGTTGGCACCATCACTTTTGGCATTCGTAGGGTCAAAATGTGTTTCGATAAATAGGCCATCAACATTATTGACAATTCCAGCTCGAGCAATTGTTTCAATCATGTCAGGTCGCCCACCTGTGACTCCAACAGTTTGATTTGGTTGTTGTAGAGAATGAGTAACATCTAAAATTGTAGGTGCAAATTTTCGCATTGTTGGAATACCTCTGAAATCAACAATCATATCTTGATATCCAAACATAGTGCCTCTATCTGTAATCCAAGCGTTATTATTCCCGGCATCATTTACTTTTATTACCGCGTGCTTCATTGCCTCAGGGCTCATAAATTGACCTTTCTTTAGATTAACAATTTTACCTGTTTTAGCTGCAGCAACCACCAAATCTGTTTGACGTACAAGAAATGCGGGAATTTGTAAAACATCTACATACTGAGCTGCTTTTTCTGCATCATTAATTTCATGAATGTCTGTCACTGTCGGGACATCTAATAGTGTTGATACTTGTTTTAAAATTTCTAAAGCTTTATCGTCACCAATACCCGTGAAACTGTCAATTCGACTTCTGTTAGCTTTTTTAAAACTGCCCTTAAATACAAATGGAATTTTTAATTTATCGGTAATGTTAAGAATTCGTTCCGCAATTTCTATTGCCATTTTTTCACCTTCAATTGCACACGGTCCTGCTAAAAGGAAAAAATTATTGGATGCTGAATGTTTTATTTTCGGAATTGTCTGTAAGTTCATTTGTTCGTTTTATAAAGGGACAAAGATACATAATTTAGAGGCTTTGTTTCAAGTGTGATATCTCCTTAAAGATGCTGGAGCGATTGTTTGTTGGTTACATCATTCAATATGCTTAAATTGAATAAATTAGTTTCCAAGTCCAGTAATTTTTTTTAAACGAAGTTTAGGTGTTATTAGTTTGATATTTGTGAAATTCGATTAAATCATAAAATTAAGCGTACATTTGCACGCTTAAAATATGGCTTTATTATGGCTCAAATAAAAAACATTGCAATTATCGCTCACGTTGATCACGGTAAAACAACCTTGGTTGATAAAATTATGTACCACTGTCAACTGTTTAGAGAAAACGAAAATACAGGAGATTTAATCTTGGACAACAACGACTTGGAAAGAGAACGAGGAATCACAATTACCTCAAAAAATGTCTCTGTTGTTTATCGAGATACCAAAATTAATATCATTGATACACCGGGACACGCTGATTTTGGAGGTGAAGTAGAACGTGTACTAAACATGGCTGATGGTGTATTATTATTAGTTGATGCTTTTGAGGGGCCAATGCCACAAACTCGATTTGTTCTGCAAAAAGCAATTGATTTGGGGTTAAAACCTTGTGTTGTAATTAATAAAGTTGACAAAGAAAATTGTACCCCAGAAGAAGTTCACGAAAAAGTATTTGACTTGATGTTTGAACTTGGTGCTGAAGAGTGGCAATTAGATTTTCCTACTGTTTATGGTTCAGCAAAAAACAATTGGATGAGTGATGATTGGCAACAGGAAACAGATAATATTGAACCACTATTAGATATGGTAATTGAGCATATCCCTGAGCCTGAAATTCAACGAGGGAACACACAGATGCTAATTACCTCGTTAGATTTTTCATCTTTTACTGGACGTATTGCTATTGGTCGTTTAACGAGAGGTTGTCTGAAAGTTGGTCAACAAATTTCATTGGTTAAAAGGGATAGAAGTATTGTGAAATCTAAAATAAAAGAGTTGCACACTTTTGAGGGTCTTGGTCGTAAAAAAATTGATGAGGTTCATGCTGGTGATATTTGCGCTATTGTTGGTCTAGAGGGTTTTGAAATTGGTGATACAGTTGCAGATGTAGAAAATCCTGAAGCACTTAAAACAATCGCTATAGACGAACCAACCATGAGCATGTTATTTACAATTAATGACTCTCCGTTTTTTGGAAAAGATGGTAAATATGTAACCTCAAGACATATCAAAGATCGTTTAAATAAAGAATTAGAAAAGAATTTAGCTTTACGTGTTCAAGACACGAACAGTGCTGACAAGTTTTTGGTGTTTGGACGAGGTGTATTGCATTTGTCTGTGCTAATTGAAACCATGCGTCGCGAAGGCTATGAATTACAAATAGGTCAGCCTCAAGTTATTATCAAAGAAGTTGATGGAGCGAAATGTGAGCCAGTTGAGGAGATGACGATTGATTTACCAGAGAGTGTTTCAGGCAAGGCGATAGAAATGGTGACGATGCGTAAGGGCGAAATGATGAGTATGGAAGCAAAAGGAGATCGTATGATCTGTGAGTTCATAGTGCCTTCTCGTGGAATCATAGGTTTGCGAAATCAATTATTAACTGCTACTGCCGGTGAAGCCATCATGGCCCATCGTTTTAAAGAGTATCAACCGATTAAGGGTGGTATTCCTGAGCGTCAAAATGGTAGCTTGGTATCAATGGAAAAAGGTACAGCCATACCTTACTCAATCGATAAGTTACAAGACAGAGGTAAATTTTTTGTTGATCCAGGTGAAGAAATTTATGAAGGTCAAGTAATTGGTGAGAACTCTCGTGGTGATGACATGACCATTAATATTACCAAAACAAAAAAATTAAGTAATGTTCGTTCGGCGGGTGCTGACGACAAAGCAAAAATTGTACCGGCCATTAAATTTTCATTAGAAGAAGCTCTAGAGTATATTCAAAAAGACGAGTATGTAGAGGTAACTCCGAGTCATTTGAGATTACGTAAAATATTTTTAAAGGAAGTTGATAGAAAACGAAACAAATCCCTTTAATAAAGACGTCCAAGTTTGAATACCACTGAACTAATAGGCTACTTAGCCATGATTTTATTGCTCATCTCATTTACGATGAAAGATCTTCGTAAGTTAAGGGCTATCAACTCGCTAGCTTGTGTTTTTTTTGTGATTTATGGGTTTATGTTGGCCATATCCTGGCCAATAATCATTTCTAATACTGCTATTTTTGGTGTTAACTTCTATTATTTATTTGTAAAGAAAAATTAGTACTTTCACGATATAATTAGAAATCTTAGCAGTCATTTTTTCGGTAGAGAAATATCATAGTCACCACAGGGACCTTTGGAATGCATTTGTTGCCTCATCTAAAAACGCAACATTTTTATTTCAACGTAATTTTATTGAATATCACCAAGATAGATTTGATGAACATTCTTACATTATTTACAAAAAGACCAAACCTTTTGCATTACTTCCTGCAAATAAAAATAAAAAGAAACTAATATCTCACCAGGGGTTAAGTTATGGAGGGTTAATTCTCCAACCTGATGCGAAGTTTAAAGATGTCTTAAATAGTTTTGTAACCCTTTTAGAACAAATAAATGACGATGGCTTCTCTAATTTAATAATTAAAACTATTCCTAAAATCTATCATGATTTACCATCTGATGAAATGGATTATTTACTCTTTAAAACAAAGGCTAATTTACTTCGACGAGATTTAAGTTCTGTTATTGAAACACAACGGTCACTAGAAATACAGTCATCTAATCGTAAAAGAGGATTGAAACGAGCTTTGAATGCAGAATTGGAGATACTTGAGTCTTTAGATTTTAAGATGTTTTGGAATGATATTTTAATACCAAATTTAAAGTCAAGACATCAAGTTACCCCAACTCACAGCCTAGAAGAGATAATAAAATTACATGCTTATTTTCCCAAAAATATTAGACAATTCAATGTCTTTAATAAGCAGACTCTGGTTGCAGGTGTTACTATTTTTGAATCAAAGCATGTGGCTCACGTTCAGTACATATCAGGCAATGATGAGAAACAAAAACTTGGTAGTCTTGACATGATTTTTGACCATTTAATAAATAACGTCTACAAAACTAAAAAGTATTTTGACTTTGGTATTTCTAACGAAAGTAGTGGGCACTTTGTAAATGAGGGCTTAATATCTTGGAAAGAATCATTCGGTGCTCGAAGTATAGCCATAGATACCTATAGCATAGATACTAAAAATCATCATAAATTAAGGGATACGTTGATATGATAAAATTTCAAGATTTACAATTGTTTAATTCGCAATTTGAAGATGAATTTATGCGAGTTTGTCAGCAATTTTTGCATTCTGGAAATTATATTTTAGGAAATCAGGTTGATAGATTTGAAAATTCTTTTGCTACTTATACTGGTGCCAAATATTGTATTGGCACTGGTACTGGTTTAGATGCTCTTTTTTTAATTTTTCAAGGTTATAAAAAGCTTGGAAAGTTAAAGGATGGAGATGAGGTTGTTGTTCCAGCGAACACTTACATAGCTTCAATTTTAGCCATTATTCACGCAGGTTTAGTTCCAGTATTTTCAGAGCCAAATAGTCACACCTTTAATATATCTGCTAAAAATATTGAAGACGCGATTACCTCGAAAACAAAGGCAGTTTTAGTTGTTCATTTGTACGGGCAACTGGCAGATATGACTGCAATCAATGCTGTTTCGAATAGCCATAATTTGTTGGTTATAGAAGATGCTGCTCAGGCTCACGGAGCGCGAGACAGCAGCGGATTTAGATCAGGTGATTTTGGTCATGCCGCAGGATTCAGTTTTTATCCAAGTAAAAACCTTGGTGCTTTGGGAGATGGGGGTGCTGTAACAACCAGCGATGAAGAACTATATAATGTTATTTATAAGCTTAGAAATTATGGAAGTTCGAAAAAATACATTGTTGATTTTCCCGGTTATAACTCCCGATTAGATGAAATTCAAGCTGCGTTTTTAAATATTAAATTACCGTTGTTGGATACGCATAATTCGAAACGAATTTCATTGGCAAAATTTTATACCGATTCAATTGATAATAAAAAAATACTTCTGCCATATTCAAAGGGTCATTTGGATCATGTATTTCATCAATTCGTTTTGCGTACAAAAGATAGGGATGGATTGCAAGAGTATTTAAAATTACATGGTGTTGAAACATTAATACATTATCCAGTACCGCCTCACAAACAACCTGGATTAATTAAATATAAAAGCTTAGATTTACCAATTACCGAAGAAATTCATGAGACAGTAATTAGTCTTCCAATTGGACCAACACTCAATAGGAGCGACTCAGAAAAGATAGTGGAACTACTTAACGCTTATTAATTGAAGAAAATAATTGATTACATAAATAATAAAGTTTTAGTAAGGGTTGTTTGGTTACACTCAGCAACAGTATTTACTAAAATTTTTGCTGGTTTTTTAACCACCAAATTTATTGCAATTTTTATTGGTGCTGAAGGATTGGCTTTAATAGGTAATTTAAGAAATTTCCTAACGTCTGTTCAGTCTTTCGCAACCCTAAATTTGTATAATGGGATTGTCAAGTTTATTGGAGAATTCAAAAACGACTTGACCAAACTCAGTAAAATCTTATCAACCGTTTATTACATTGGATTTGTATCCATGTTCTCAATAAGTTTGTTGTGTTATTTTAATTCAGATTTCATAAATGATATCATTTTTTCAGATCGTTTTAATTACGGCTACGTTATAAAAATATTGGCTATTGCACTACCCTTTTACGCTTTGAACATGTTTAGTTTTTCAATAATGAATGGGTTCGCCAAGTATAAGTTTTTGATGATTATCAATATAATCGGGCAAATAATGGGACTTTGTGTTACCCTAATTTTAATTTGGCAGGATAAGATAGATGGTGCATTAGTATCTGTGGTGATTTCTCCATCATTAATTTTCTTGATTACTGTGGTTGGGATCGTTAATAGACGAAATTTTATTTCGCATCTAAAAGTCTCGAATATCGATTTTCAATTAATAAAAAAGTTAAGCCCTTTTTCATTAATGGCTATTGTTTCTGGTTTTGCACTGCCATTTGTTATGATCGCGATTAGGAATTATATCATTAAAATTGAAGGCATGGAAGCGGCTGGATATTGGGAAGCGATGAATAGAATTTCTGTTTATTATTTAATGTTCGTCAATTCAATTATGACGTTATATTTTCTTCCACGTTTCCAAGAAATAGAAAATAAAAAAGAATTTAGGAAGGAAGTTTTTGATTTTTATAAAACGATGATTCCTGTTTTTGCAATGGGGTTATTGGCGATATATTTATTAAGAACGTTTATCATTACATTATTTTTAACAGATGAGTTTGCACATGTAGAGGCGTTGTTTGGTTGGCAATTGCTTGGTGATTTGGTAAAGGTATTGGCTGTAGTGATTGCCTACCAGTTCATAGCAAAAAAGATGCTGGTGCATTTCATTATTACTGAACTTTTTCTAGTTGTCATGTTATATGTAAGTAGTATTTATTTTATTGATTTGTTCGGTGTAAAAGGTGCAAATATTGCACATTTTGTGAGTTATGTCTTTTATTACATTATTATTTTGATGATTTTTGGCAGTTCATTATTTGGCATACTGCCAGATGATGATGAGTTAATTCATTAAGATTTTGACCATAGCAGTTTTCTGAAATAAATATTCATAAGTGTAAAATGAATACAATATGCTGTAAAATAGGCTATACCAACTCCAATGAAACCAAAATGAAGGACGAAAACATAGGAGAGTGCGCTAAATACAAGAGCCCATTCAATTTGAAATAAAACAAAGATGTTCGTTTTTGCTTTGGCTATAAGAATATTTCCAAGTACCCATGCATTAATTTTTATAATATCGCCAAGCAATTGCCACCCAATTAAAATAGATATTAAATAAAATTTCTCATCCAAAAGAGTATTTACTACAAAATCTCTCAAGACATAAACAGAGAGCGTGATCAATACGATGACTGGAAACATAAATTTCCAAACCTTAAATACTTCGGTTCTTAACTCTGACGCTTGTAAATTTGAAAAGGTAGGAATTAGGTAAAATTTAAAAGTTGTAGTAAGAAATAATAAATACATTGCAGAAATTCGCCACATACCTTCCCAGGAACCAGCGTGACTTTGGTCAAATTCATGTGACAAAAAGTTTCTCACAAAGTACGTTGCTGAAATCAAACAGATTGGTGCGGCAATTGCCATTATTGAATATTTCGATAGTTTTTTAAATTGAATTAGATTGAAAGAAGAAAAAAGTAACGTTAACTGAAAGGGCTTATAGATTAACAAGATAATTACTGTTATTAAAAATGCAAGAAATTGATTTATTGCGAACGCATAAAGAGCTCCTTTAATATCAAAATTAAGAATAAGAAAAACCATAATAATGGCTCCGAGAATGGCACTAATTGCGTTTATTAAGACATAAACTTTAACACGCCCTAAGCCATTAAGGATAGTTAAAAAAAGTGTTTGAATAGAAACACTGACTATTGAAAACCCCAAAACAATTAAAAAGTTGGCGTAGTCTGTATTTTTGAAAAGGTAGTATGACAAGGACTCGTTAAACATTAACAATACAAACAGAACAATTACTGAAAAGTAGAAGTGAATTTTAAAACTGGTTCCAAGAATAGCTTTGAATTGTGTCTCATCATGATGATATTGAGCTGTGTATTTTATGGTGCCGTTTACAGTTCCTAGATTGCTGATAACGTGAGATACTTTTAAAAAATCTTTTAGCTGTCCCAATAAAAACATACCCTCAGTACTCAGATATACGGCCACAATTTTATTCGTTATTAATTTAGTGACTAAATTAATCGCTGTACCGATACCTGAAAAAAATGATGTTTTGAAAAAATTCATCTTTAGTTATTAAAATCACACCATCCATTGAATGCGTGTCCTGTTAGTTCTTTGAGTCTCTTGACATCATTTTCATAATAAGATTTAATCAATGATCTGTCCTGTTCACTAAGCTCTGGGTAATTTAGGGGTTTATGAGTCTTGAAAAATGTATTCGTTTGGAGTCTGTTTTTTAGATATACACGTTGTTTTTTTGATATTAAGTATTTTGAAAACTTGGTGATGGAGTATTTCCCAGCTAATATTTTACGATTTAAATGATAAAGTTTTGGATATTTTAATCTTACCGTGACATTAGATTTGATAGGACTTAATGTGGTTAACTCTGAAATTGACAAAAATGAAAAACAACTATTTATTGTTTTTAATGGATTAATTTTCAAATCTTCAAGAGTTATTATTTTAATATTTTTTGATTCGAAATTAGAGTAGAATGCCTCAAGCCAGTGAGCATATCTTCCAAAATGATAATAATAATTGGGAAGGTCTCCATAGTGTGAAAACTCCCTTTTTGCATCATTTGTAAAACTTGTTTTGAAACTCCTATTTTCTTGGCCTCTTCCTACGAGATACCAATAATGTGAATAACATCTATCGACAGGATTTCTCAAGATAAAAATAAATTTTGGAGATTTTTTGAAGTGTTTTCTTACACGTAAAATGAAATTTGAGTAGAACATGTATGATGTTGTTGACTCTCCAATTATTTTTGATTTTGAATTGTTAAATAAGGCATTGTAACGATTTATTTTTTCATCACTTGTATAATCGACACTATTCCAATAGACAGGTTCTTTTTTGCTAGACATAGTGACGTCTGGATGTAAATCTAATAATTGATGTAAGCTAGTTGTACCAGATTTGGCGGCACCGGGAATAAAAAGATTTGGTTGAATCGCTTCCATGTTGTTTAAAGATTACTAAAAAGACACCAATAAATTGCAAAAAAAACATGCAGAATATTATTGCATAATTGTAATATTAAGCTTTTCAATTGAATATGCTTATGTTTTAGCTTGTCCATTTTTTTAAATACTCATTTGAAATATGTATATAATCATGTTCTTTCTCAATAAAAGCTCGAGCATTTTTTGAAATTTCTATGATTTTTTTTGGGTTATTGATTAACCACTCTAATTTTGAAACAATGTAATCAGTATTTGGTAGTGCATTTATAACGACCTTTGTCTCGTCGACATTGTAATACTCTAACCATTCTTCTTCTGCCCCTGTAAAAACTACTTTGCCAATTGCCATTGCCTCAAGGGCATTATATCCTTGATCATAAGAATATACCTGATCTAATAAGATGTGACAACTTTCAAAGGCTTTCATGTAAGCCTCATAGGGTAAATCTTCTGATGCAATAATATCTACTTTGTTTTGATATTTATGTTTTATGATATTAAGGGCATCAGTGAAAAACTTATTTCCTTTCTTAATGGCATTATTTGTATTAATACCATGAAAAATAATAATCTTATCTCCAATTAGTAATTGTCTGTATTTCAAGGCATCGATATTAATTGGATTTGGAATTAATCCAAGATACTTCGGTGCCCCATTAAGTGGAATGTGGTAGTCCAAATCAGACGAGATGACACCTTTGATCTTACTAAATAAAAAGTTGTGTAATATTTTATTAGGGATTGAAACATATTTTAATATAAATTGATAATGGTTTTTTAGAGCTTTATTTTTAAAGTAGGGCGTTAAAATTGAATATTTTAGCTTTTTATCTAAAGCATATTTTACGCTTGTATAATCAGTTCCACAAGACAACAAAAACACGTGTTTATTTTGCTTAATTAATCTTGTTATGAGTTTGATTTCATGTTGAGGTGAGACTCGAAATGCTTGTTCATTTATAAGTTGTACAATATCAAATCCAGATAGGCTTGGTACTAGTTTATTGATGTTGTAGTAATATTCATGTTTATTTAGTTGAATGTCAAAAAATTTATCAAAAAACTTAGCAAATATTTTCAAGCCAGGTTTATCAAATATAGATGGTTTAATTAAGATATCGGAAGGGTATTTTTTAAAACCATCACCGGAACTAACTAAGACAACTTCATGTCCTAGTGCCGTTAAACCCTCCTTAAGAGAATTGTGAAGCCTGCTGTACTCACCAACCAATAAAATCTTCATTTAAATTTTATACATTTGTTTTCAAAGATAATTTTTAATGCTCAAAGCCACTAAAAAAAGTCATAATTTAGAAATACTTATCTCAACAATGAATAGAGCCTCGTTGTCATTTTTAAACAACATGCTCCCATCAATTAGCGATCCTAACATTAATATGCTTATTGTTAATCAAACAAATGAATCGTCAATTTTGGTGTCAAATTCAAATCATATAAAGGTTTTAAATACACTTGATAAAGGGTTGCCACAAAGTAGGAATTTAGCAATTGAGAATGCCTCTGCTGATATTTGTTTAATCGCTGATGATGACATTCATTATGTGAGCAATTTTAAGGAGATTATTCTCGATGCTTTTGAAAAATATCAAGAGGCAGATATTATAACATTTAAAATGACTAATCAAGATGGGCAGTTTTTTAGAGATTATAGAAATATCATTAAACATGACAAGAATACTATCAATACAGTAAATTCTGTGGTCATTGCGTTCAAATTAGAAAGTGTAAAAGGCAATGTTCATTTTAATAATAATTTTGGATTAGGTGCCCAATTTCAGGTAGGTAATGAATTTGTTTTTTTAAGAAATGCCATCAATGCGGGTCTTAAAATTTTTTTTGAGCCTAAAGTGATCTTATCACATCCCAACTTTAGTTCAGGACAAGACGGTGCAAGTGATAGAGTGATTTATGGAAGAAGTGCCTTGTATTATAAATATTATGGACTTAAAGCCTATGCCAAAATTGGAATAGATCTTATTATTACATCAATGCGAGGTAAATTAGCTCCTTCAAAAATTATCTCTAAATTCAGGGTCGGATTAAATGGAATAAACGATTACAAGCTACTCGTAATGAATGGAACGGAAATCAGATAAATCATGAAAAACACACACATGGATAACGTAAGGATTATTGAAATTCCTAAGATAATTGATGAGCAAGGTAGAGGTAAATTATCCTTTATCGAAAAGGATGTAATACCATTTAAAATAAAACGTGTTTATTATTTATATGATGTGCCTAGTGATGCTTATCGCGGAGGACATGCTCACAAAAAGCTTAAACAATTTATAATTGCTTTAAGCGGCAGTTTTGAGGTTTTGTTAGATGATGGTGAGTCAAAGCAAAAAATTATGCTTAATAAACCTAACAAAGGACTTTTAATTCCAACAGGTGTTTGGAGGGAACTAGATAATTTCTCATCTGGAGCAGTTTGTTTAGTGTTAGCCTCAGAGGAGTACGACGAAGAGGATTACATAAGAGATTATAAACAATTTGCACAAGTATAATCTATTGGCTACATAAATATCCAAGCCTATACAAATCAAATAAGACAAGACTCGGTTCTTGACGAAATAAGTGTCGTTCTAATTTTGATTTTAGTTTCGTAAAAAACCATTTTAATGGTGTTTTAAGGCCTAATTTTACAATGACGTTGTAAGTTTTAAGAAGGCTGATATTATGTGCCGGTAACATTTGTAATTTTGACGCTGTATATAATGCTTTTACTGCATTTTGGGTTTTTTTTAGAAATTCTTCATTCTTGTCCAGACCTAAATGCCAAACTTCATTGTCAATATGAAAAACTGAAATATTGTTTGTTTTTAATTGCGAGCTAAACAAATAATCAAGTCCGTAGGTATTTTGATTACAGTGCTTACTAACATTTAAAAACACTACTTTACGAATTAAAAAATTTGCAGAAATAATGACTTTATACGGGTTTTTATTTCTTTTAGCTGATTGAATTTCTTCACGATTTTTTCCAAAATAATGACGAAGTGATTGATTTGGATCTTTTAAAGTTGAATCGTAAGCAAATCCACCGAAAATAGCATCAAAAGGTCTGTCACACATGTCGATGTATTTGGATAAAAATAATGTTGATTTTGGTTTTGAATCAGCATCAATAAATAATAACCAATTATACTGAGCTAATGTTGCAAGTCGCCCCCTATTAGCTTTACTTCCTACATTTTTTTTATGTTCGATAAACTTTGAATGGCTTAATGAATTAATGTGTTGGTTGTGCCTATTCTTATTTGAAAAAGACCCATCATCCATACAAATTAATTCAAATACAATACCAAGTTTTAGAGCTTGACTCTCTAAAATTTTTGCCAATGGCAATGCATTATAATTAAATGTAGGAATTAAAATTGATAACATCTTTTTAAAATACTTTTATATGGTTCATGATTGATCCATTCTCTTAACAAGCGATGTGATTTAATTATGATATTTTACGCGGTGTTAATCTTTTCTTTGGACTACCTCAAAAACTTTATTTTCATCACATTTAAGTGTTTTGTGAGGATATTTTAGCAACATGGCATAATCGTGTGTAGCCATCAAAATAGTATGTCCCTTTTTATTTAAATCCTGCAAAACCTCCATCACTTCTATACTTGTTTGAGGATCTAAATTTCCAGTAGGCTCATCTGCTAAAATAAGTTCAGGATTATTTAAAAGAGCTCGTGCGATGGCAATACGTTGTTGCTCTCCACCTGATAATTCAAAAGGGAATTTGAAACCTTTAGTCTTCATTCCAACTCGGTCAAGTACTTCGTCTATTCGAATCTTGATATCCTTTTTATTTTTCCATCCTGTTGCTCTCAAAACAAAATCCAGATTATCATTTACAGTGCGATCATTTAAAAGTTTAAAATCTTGAAATACAATGCCTAATTTTCTTCTTAAAAAAGGAATGTCACTTTCCTTGAGCTTCCTTAAATTTAAATCAACAATATGTCCTTGACCCTCGGTGAGTTCTAAATCTCCATAAAGAGTTTTCATAAAACTACTTTTCCCTGTCCCTGTTTTTCCAATAAGATACACAAAATCGCCTTGCTTCATTGCAAAATTCACTTTTGAGAGAACGAGACTCGTCCCTTGATAAATTGAGGCATCTTTTAATTCTAATACAGTATCGGGCATAATGACATTTCTTTTTAGAGTTGTGTAAATGTATTATTTATTAAGCCAAAAGACAAAACAAGATGAATTCATCGGTAGATACAAATAAAAATTTAACATTTAATAAATCCTTCATAATTATCCCGAAATTTTAACGTTTAAGATAAGAGATAAATTATATTTGATAAGTCTAAATTGAAGTATTTAATGATAAAAAATCTATTCATAATTCTAGCATTTACTTTAGTCAATAACCACACTTTAGTTTCCCAACAATCTGCTATTTATACCCATCAGTTGGTTGATTTTCAAAAGGGACTATTGTTATATAATGACCAACAATATCAAGCTGCGCAAAATTTATTTACTAAGGTATTGAGTGCTTCTCAAAAAACAACTATTCAGTCAGATTGTAACTATTATATCGCTAACTGTGCAATTCGTTTGAGTCAGAGCAACGCTGAAGAGCTAGTCCTCAAATTCGTTGCCGACTATCCAGTTAGTATACGTCGTAATACTGCCTATTTAGACATTGCAAATTATTATTTCGACAAATCACAATTTGCTTATTCATCGAAATGGTATGATAATGTTGAGGATAAAGAATTATCAGAAAACAAACGAGATGAATTTTATTTTAACTTTGGATATTCACTGTATAAAACGAACCAAACAACAAAAGCAAAAAAATATTTATCACAAGTTGAAACGTCAGAAGTTTATGGCTCTCAAGCAAAATACTATATTGGATTTATTGCATATGGTGAAGACAACTATGATGAAGCTACCAGATATTTTAATCAAATAGGTGATCAATCCAAGTACACAAAAAAGATATCTTATTACCAAGCAGATTTAAACTTTAAATTAGGAAATTTTAAAAAAGCAATTGCTTTAGCAGAGGCACAATTAGAGTCGAGTAGCAAAGAAGAGATATCTGAACTTTCAAAAATCATAGGAGAGAGTTTTTTTAATCTTAATAACTACGATGAGGCGATTCCTTATCTAGAAAAATATGAAGGGCGTGGTGAACGTTGGAATAATACAGACTATTATTTGTTGGGATATGCCTATTACCAACAACAGCATTATGATCGTGCTATTTCAGAATTTAATAACATCATTGATGGTCAGAATAATGTGGTTCAAAATGCCTATTACCATTTGGGAGAATGTTACATCCAAGTTGGTAAAAAACAAGAAGCTTTAAATGCCTTCAAAAATGCTTCTGAATTAGATTTTAATTTGAAGATTCAAGAAGATGCATGGCTTAATTACGCTAAAATTAGCTACGATATAGGAAATCCTTACCAGTCTGTACCTCAAGTATTGTCTGATTATTTAACTAACTATCCCAACTCCTTATATACGGAGGAAATTCAAGGATTACTCATAAATTCCTACATCACCTCTAAAAACTACAAAGAGGCCATGAGACTATTGGATCGAAATAACAATTTTGATAATAAAGTGACCTATCAGATAGTAGCCTTCTACCGAGGAATAGAATTATTTAATGAATCAGATTATGTACAAGCCAAGATATATTTCAATAAATCTTTAAAAATAGCACAAGATATATTCTATACAGCTAAGGCAACTTTTTGGAAAGCAGAAACTGACTTTAGTCTGGCTAATTATGATGATGCATTGATAGGATATAAACAATTTAAAGGCTTCAATCTGGCAGAATCAACTCTAGAAATAAAAAATATTGATTATAATTTGGCCTACAATTATTATAAACAACAAAATTATGATAATGCTGTAAAGTATTTTTTAAGTTTCATTGATAACCCTTCTCAGGACAGTGTAAGGTTAAATGATGCGTTACTTCGTCTTGGTGACAGTTATTTTGTAAAAAGCGAATTTGATAAAGCCATAGAGGCTTACAATCGTGCAATAAGACTTGACCAATTAGAAGCTGATTATGCATATTTTCAAAAGGCTATGAGCCATGGATATATCGGAGAGGAATCAATTAAAATACAAGAGCTTTTGACCTTCATAAAGCGTTTTAATAATTCAATGCTCAGAGATGACGCTCTATATGAGCTTGGGAATTCATATGTGAAAGCTAACGAGGCTGAAAAAGGGATGCGTATCTATGATCAATTAAATTCGGAATATTCGCAAAGCTCTTTTGTTGTCAAATCAATGCTGCGTCAAGGATTGATTCTTTATAATCAAGGAAAAAATGAATTGGCTTTAGACAAATTTAAACATATTACGACATTATTTAAGGAAACGTCTGAGGCTTATCAAGCGATAGCCTCAGCTCGTTTAATTTATATAGATTTAGGTCGTGTTAATGAATATGCTAATTGGATAAAAACATTAGATTACGTGATTGTTTCAGATACTGATCTTGATAATACTTCCTATGAAGCAGCCGAAAAACAGTATTTGGTTGGCAATACATCAAAGGCAATAAAACTGTTTAATGCGTATTTAAATCAATTTTCTGCTGGTAGTCATACATTGAAAGCGCATTTTTATTTAGCGCAATTATATGACGGAAAAGATTTAAAAACAAATGCAATTCCTCATTACAAATATGTTGTAGAGAAAATGAGCTCAGAATACAAAGAACAAGCACTGCTTAGATTATCAGAAATTTATCTCAATGATAAACAATGGGATAATGCTAGACCATTACTAATGACTCTTGAAATTGAGTCCGAATTTTCACAAAATAGAATTTTTGCTCAATCTAATTTGATGAAAATTTATGATTTGACTGAACGTTCAGATAACGCTGTAATGTATGCAAAAGTAGTACTTCAAAATCTCAAAGTTGATAACTACATTAAGAGTGATGCTTATGCAATTATTGCTAGAAATTATATGTCGCATGGTGATGACGAGAATGCAGAGAGAACTTATTCAGAACTTGAACAAATTGCATCAGGTGAATTAGCCGCTGAGGCACTATATTTTAAGGCTTATTTTAAATCAAAATCAGGACTTTACAACGAATCAAATAATGTCATACAAAAATTAGCGAGAGATTTTTCAGGGTATAAATACTTTGCAGCCAAAGGATTAATACTTATGGCTAATAATTTTTATTTATTAAAGGATCCTTATCAAGCTACTTATATCTTAAAAAGTATATCTGAAAATTTTCAGGAGTTTGAGGATATTGTTGATCAAGCAAAACTTGAATTAAGCCGAATTAAATCTGAGGAATTAAAAACAAATTCATCTGTAATTATAAACGAAGATCAAAATTAATTTTTTCCGTAACGGGCATATGATTAGTTATTTCCGTGGTAAATAGAAATTTATGTTAATAAAAACAAATCACATACTATACATTCTTCTAGGACTTATTTCTTCCCGAATAATGTCTCAAGAATCGTCAAGAATGAAGAATGACACGATTACTACAGAAACGACTTATATTGTAAAGCCTTATTCTCCAAAAATTTCTGATGCATTTAAAGTGAAGGAAATTCCATCAATTAGTGAAGACTTGGCCTTAAAAAGAAAAAGTATTAAGTATAATATTTTTTCGATACCTGTTGCTTCAACATTTGTTCCTGCGAAAACTTTGGCAAGCTCCATAGAAAAATCAGCACCGTTAAGATTATTTGATAATTATGTATCTGCAGGTGTTGGCTCTTACACTAGTTTTTTAGCTGAATTATATCTTAATCACTCAATAAATAACAATGAAACTATTGGAAGTTCATTAAGTCATCAATCATCCGAGGGAGGTATCGATGGAAGTATTGTGGATAACAATTTTCTCGATACCAATTTTAAGGGTTATTATTTAAAAAAACAAAGTGATTATACGTTAGAGATAGAGTTCGATGCGGCTTATGAAATGTTTAATTGGTACGGAGTTCCCGAGAATCAATTTGAAGATACAGTACTTCAGTCATTAGAGCCTAAACAATATTTCATAGATTTCGATTTAGGAGCCCACATAGATTTTGAAAATAAAGCTTTTAATAGCGGATCTATCCTGTTTTCGCGGCTGATTGATGCATTTGAATCTCATGAAAATAGATTACAATTAAATTCAAATATAAATTTTCAATTACAAAAAGGTGTAGTAAACACGACCTTTAAATTAGATTATTTAGATGGTGAATTTCAGAGATCATTGTTTAATGATGAACCCATTAATTACAGTAATTTTCAATTTGGTGTCATTCCAAATTATGAAATTAAAAAGAGTAACTTAATCTTAAATCTAGGTGTTTCTGCATACTATATGAATGATTTGAAGTTCGGGAAAAATAAATTTTATATTTTCCCGAAAATAACCATGCAATATAGTATTGTTGATGATGTTTTGTTAACGTATGGGGGTATTGAGGGTGATTTAATTCAAAATACGTTTGATGTTTTTAGACAACAAAATCCGTTTATGTCTCCCACACTGTCTATAGTTCCAACAGACCAACAATACGATGTTTATGTCGGACTAAAAGGAAGGTTAGCACAAGCGTTGAGTTATCATATTAAAGGAGTGTACAAGGCTGAAAATAATAGTCCCTTAATTAAGTCAAATGTTGTACAACTTGGTGAAACAAAGAGTTATCAATATGGAAATTCATTTGGAGTTGTTTACGATGATTTAAAAATGTTTAGTCTATTTGGTGAGTTAAATATGGGTGTCAGTGATAAATTTAATCTTGGTATGACAGCAGAATACATTACATATGCAATCGATACTGAGTCTGAAGCTTGGAATCGACCAAATTTTGAAGCATCCTTGTTGATGAATTTGCAATTTAATGACCGCTGGTATGCCGGAGCCAACTTGTTTTACACAGGAAAAAGAAAGGATGAAATTTATATTATAGATCCTCTAGTCATGACAACAACTAGGACTATTGCATTACAGAGTTATTTGGACGCTAATATGTACGTTGGATTCCACGTTAATGATTTATGGTCTGTTTTCATGAAGGCAAACAATATTACAAATCAAAATTATGACCGTTGGATGAACTATCAAGTTCAAGGATTTCAGGTTTTAGCCGGAACGACCTTTAAATTTGACTTTTAGGTGTTATTTATTTGTATTGACTCTAAAAGTTTTTATATTTTTAAACTCAATTATAGACTTATGAGCAAAATAGTAATTTACTTTGGAATCTTTATGTCAATTGTGAGTTGCTCTTCAAAATCTGAAGTAGATCTCATTGTATTTAATGGTAATATTTACACAGTAAATGAAGGTTTTGATACTATTGAAGCTTTTGCTGTTAACAATGGAAAATTCATTGACACAGGAACCACCGAACAAATTTTCTCAAAATATACAGCTCTAGACATCATTGACGCACAGGAGCAAACTATTGTGCCGGGGTTAATTGATGCGCACGCCCATTTTATGCGTTTGGGAACGACGATGCAAGAAGCGAATTTAGTAGGAACAGAAAGTTACGATGAGATGATTCAGCGTGTCATTGATTTTCAAAAGAACAAGAATCTTGATTTTATAAGAGGCAGGGGTTGGGACCAAAATGATTGGGAGGATAAACAGTTTCCAACTAAATCTAAACTTGACAAATTATTCCCAAATACGCCTGTTGCATTGACACGTGTTGACGGTCATGCAGCTTTATTTAATCAAGCAGCATTAGATTTGGGTGATATAACAAATAATAGTTTTGTTGAAGGTGGACAAATAATTAAAGAAAAAGGGAAACTAACGGGTGTTTTGGTAGATAAGGCGCAAGGATTAGTCTGGAGAAATTGGCCGAAATCAACAAGAGCCGATAATATCCAAGCTTTATTAGCAGCACAAAAAGAGTGTTTCAAATATGGTTTATCAACTGTAAATGATGCCGGTGTAGAAAGAGGTATTATTGAACTTATGGATAGCCTTCATAAGTCAGGTGATTTAAAAATTCGTATTTATGCTATGGTTGCAGGAGGTGATAAAGACAATTTAGATTATTATCTTGAAAGAGGTACCAGTAAAACAGATCAATTAAACATTCGATCATTTAAAATATCAGCAGACGGCGCCTTGGGGTCACGAGGAGCTCTTTTGAGAAAACCATATAGTGATAAGCATGATACCTATGGGCTGCCAGTAACCAACATGGCATATTTTAATGAAGCAGCTCAGCGCATCGCATTATCGGATTATCAATTAAATACACATGCTATTGGCGATTCTGCAAATCATTCAGTTCTAAAAACATATACCAAGGTTTTACAAGGAACATCCGATCGTCGTTGGAAGGTTGAACATGCTCAAGTTGTTTCTCCTTCAGATTTTCAATATTTTAAAAATATTATTCCATCAATACAACCAACCCATGCAACAAGTGACATGTATTGGGCTGAGGAAAGAATTGGTAAAGATCGTATGAAAGGTGCGTATGCCTATAAGAAATTATTAGATATTCATGGGAAAGTTGCTTTAGGAACTGATTTCCCTGTTGAGTATGTGAGCCCTTTTTACACGTTTCATGCTGCAGTAGCAAGACAAGATGGAAATAATTATCCGTCAGGGGGATTTCAAAAATACGATGCGTTAACGCGTGAGGAAACCTTGAGGGGAATGACTATTTGGGCTGCCTATTCTAATTTTGAAGAAAATGAGAAGGGTAGTATTGAAAATGGAAAATTTGCAGATTTTGTTTTTTTAGACAAAAATATCATGGAAGTTGATGAAAAGGTTATTAGAGATATTAAAGTAACCGCGATTTTTGTTGGAGGAGAAAAACAATAAAGTCAATTAACTAAGTTTCGCTAAATAATCATGATGGGGTCCTCGAAACATTAATTTACACGTTAGTCCAACAGAATTAGACAAGGTTTTTAATTTTAAAAAATCAAGGTATAACCACTTCATTGGGATTTCTTTGACACCACGATAACTTAAATAATAGTCCAACTCACCATAATATTTATCTGAATTCTCTACTAAATAATGTTTCTCTTGTCCTTTATACATGTACTTAATGTCAGATGAGTCAATTAAAATTTGGCCACCTGGGCTGAGTAATGATTTTAGATGGGTTAGGTATTTGGGAGTGCTTTTAATAGTTTGAAAAATACCTGTTCCGTTCATAAGAACTAAGATCGTGTCATATTGTACCATTACATCTAAAACATCTAACTTTTGTGCATTCATGACGCCTCGATGTTTCGTTACAATTATTGCTCCCTCTGAAACATCAATCGCTTTGACGTTATAACCCAAACTTTTGAGGTATAAACTGTGACTTCCAGCACCACAGCCTACGTCAAGAATCCGTCCGTAAGACAAGTCTAGAGCCTTTTTTTCAATAATTGGCATATCATTATAATCTCTAAACAAATAGGAAAGAGGTAAGGTGTCATTTTCTGAGATAGAAGTTGACGTAATGATATCTTTATCATTAGTTCCTAATAAAAAATCTACCAGCGCTTTTCCAAAAATATCTTTCATATAAAAACTTTACCTTTGTTAAATGCAAGAAATAATTAACAATCTACCAAAGTTTGTCAAAGATAAGCATAAGGAAAATAAAGCGTTTTTTAATAAATTAAAAAAAAGACCACCAAAGCAGTTAGATTATTTAATGCAGGACTTACATGACAATGAATTTCAAAGGACAGATTGCTTAAAATGTGCTAATTGTTGTAAAACAACAGGCCCTTTGTTCACTGACAAGGATGTTAATCGGATTTCAAAATACTTGAGGCTAAAAGCTCCTCAGTTTATTAATAAGTATTTAAGGTTTGATGAGGAAGGCGATTATGTTTTAAATACTTTACCTTGTGTATTTTTGGGGGATGATAATTATTGTTCGATTTATGAGGTAAGACCGAAGGCATGTCGAGAATTCCCACACACAAACAGAAAAAAGTTTTATCAAATTTCAAATTTGACATTAAAAAATGTGGCTATTTGTCCAGCTGCATATAATATCGTTGAAGCCCTCAAAAAGAATATGAAGTAAAGTATAAAAACAATTAACCTACAAATAAATGAAAAATATAATTTTATCTACGTTCATCCTACTTCTCCCCCTCAAGAGTCTTGAATCACAAGAATGGTTTACTAATTTTGACATTGCTAAGAGATTGGCTTTGGTTCAAGATAAGATGCTATTTGTTGTGTGGGAAGAATCTTTATTTCAGAGATATCCATTAACATACAATACTGCTGAGGGAGATATGATTATCACTGATTTGTCACAAGACAATAGTTTTGATGAATTAATTTGGGAATATTTTGTTCCCGTATTATTACCTGAATCAGCTTACGAGAAAATACGTCAGACTTCTGAAGGGCGATCGGCAGAATATTTAGCTAAACTCAATGATGACAGTATTAAAATTATGGATGTAAATATGAATATTTTTAATAGTACCGATCCCTTCAATTTTGAACAAAACTTATCAAAAATAATTAAAACTTATTCCTTGAGGACGACACTCATTAAACAAGATTTAACTAATTATTTAAAACATAAAAATTTCACAACCGCCTTTAATTTAGCGTCTAAGTATCTTGATTTAGCGATGTTTGTTGAGACTGATGCTAGAGAAGAAATTGTTGTTTTAGCAAATATTTATTTTAATGAATCAATTGCTTTTTTAGACAAAACAAAAACAGATAATCGTGAAGCTTATTTGCAACGAATAAAGCTTCTTTCGATTAAAGAAAGCCTACTGTTAAATGCGGGAAAAAAAGCGAAGAGACAGCTTAAGAAACTAGTAATTTCAGATATTAATAAAATTAATATACAGCTTTATGATTTTTTAAAATACACTACTTTTATGTGCTTAGGAGATAATGACTCAGCAGCTTTACACCTCAGTAAGCTCTCTAATGTTAATATAAAAAAAGCAAATCTCATTATTAAAATGAACAATTAATTGCTATGGAATCCTTGTTAAATTATTTTGAGAATATACCATCTTTACACAGAAGTTTTATCCTTGTGGGTGGACTGACTTTTTTTTGGATTTTAGAAGGTTTGTTTCCGCTATTTAGATTTAATTACAAAAAGTGGCGTCATGCAGCGCCTAATATTTTTTTTACAATCACCACAATTATTATAAATTTTGCTCTTGCGTTCTTACTGTTGAAATCATCTGATTTTGTATCAGATAATCAATTTGGAATCCTCAATTGGCTACCTAATATACCTGTTTGGCTATTCATAACGCTAGGTGTATTACTAATGGATTTGATTGGTGCTTATCTGCCGCATTACCTTGAACATAAAATAAAGCCATTATGGATGATTCATTTAGTTCATCACACGGATCACAAGGTTGATACAACAACTGCAAATAGACACCATCCTCTTGAAAGTTTTATACGGTATACGTTTACGTTAATGGGTGTTTTTGTTATTGGTGCTCCTATTGGAATTGTTATGTTATATCAATCTCTGTCGTTAGTCGCGACTCAATTTAGTCATGCAAATATCAAATTCCCTAAACATATTGATACATTAATCTCATTAGTTTTGATATCTCCTGATATGCATAAAGTACACCATCATCATGTATTACCTTACACAGATTCAAATTATGGGAATATTTTTTCTATTTGGGATAGATGTTTTGGAACTTTTATGAAGCTTGATCGTGAAAAATTGATTTATGGTGTTGATGTTTTTCCTAATGAGAAAGAGAATGGAAATATTTTGGTTTTATTAAAACAGCCTTTTCAGAAATATCAAAAATCCACAACCATCCCAAGTAAGAAATAAAGCTGCTTCATGTGTGTGAAAATTGTGAGATAAGAGGACCTGTTTTTTTTAATAATGTGCGGTTATCCCTTTTTTTGTGTACTTCATAGGTTTTTTTAATTGTTTACATATGTTTTAATTTAGATTTATCCTGAGGGAATAGGAATAATCATTGAGTTTAATCTTTTTTGAACTTAATTTAGAACATATGTATAAAGTATTAACGACGCTAGTTATAGCGTTTTTTTGTCTCTCAAATCTTCAAACATTCGCACAACAGGGTTTTGCTGAAATAGAGAAAAATATTAATTTTCGAGCACGTTCGCTTGTCCATGAGTTAAATGCAACAAAAGATTCCTTGTTTCTTAAAAGCGAAAAAGATATCAAATCCATCTATACGATTCACAATCAAATAAAACACGACTTAATAAAGCATGTTAATAATAAAAATTATAAGTTGTCATTAAGAGATTTTAATAGAGGAAAACATGTTTTTGTAGTTGTCCAACAATTACTCAAAATCGTATTTGTGGTTCGTGTGTATGGAGAAAATGAAGTTTCTGGTTCAATAATGACAGGTAAATAACGTGCGTTGTTTTAGTCATAAATGAGATACTTTTTTCGAATCTTTTTAAATGCCTCTAGGTCGTCTATCCAAGTGGCTTTTATGTCCTCTTCAGTTAATCCTTTTTCTATTTGAGTTTGCAGGGTAACAGTTCCTGCGTGCTTTGTAAATCCTTTTTTTAAGAAAAATTGAGATTTATCTTTACAATTTTCATACGCCTTAATTAACCACTTTAACGTTAACTCTTTTTTTACTAGGACATTTTGTAAGTTTTCTCCAAAACATAAAATATCATTGTGCTTTGGATTTTTTGCTCCAAAATTAGGATGAGGTATGTAGGTAAATTTCATGACTGTTGAATCAAGAAATGGAGCACCATAACGTTGAAATTGAAATTCAGTACCTCTACCAGCATTAATATTAGTTCCTTCAAATAAGCCCAGACTAGGATACAGCTTAACAGCAAGGTCATTGGGAATATTAGGAGAAGGCCTAATTGGCAGACTGTAGGATTTGTCGTGATTATAGTTAGAACATGAAACAATTATTAATTCGCAAACTTTTGAATCAGATAACCATTTTTCTCCGTTAATCATTTGTGCATATTCAGCTAATGTCATTCCGTGGACTAAGGGAATTTCGTGCATTCCAAGGAAACTACGATGTTTTTTTTCCATAGTTGGCCCATCAACGTATTGCCCATTTGGATTAGGTCTATCTAAAATGACAAGTGGAATATTCGCTTCTGCGCAGGACTCCATTATGTAATGTAGTGTTGATAAATAGGTGTAAAATCTCACACCAATATCTTGAATATCAAAAATCATGATATCTAAATTTTCAAGCGTTTCTTTTTTAGGTTTTTTGTGAGAGCCGTGCAATGATATTATTGGAACTCCTGTTTTAATGTCTACACCATTCTCCACGCTTTCTCCGGCATCTTTGTTGCCTCTAAAACCATGCTCAGGTGAAAATATGGTAGTTACATTAATGTTCAAAGATATAAGTGAATCAATTAAATGGGTGTAAGAATGATCATCTTTAAAAATAACTGATGTCTGATTAGCGACAACGCCAATACGTTTTTCCTGAAGTAGGGAGACATACGTTGACGTATTATTGGCACCAACAATGATGGAATGATCGTTTTTTTTAAATGTTTCAGATTTGAATTTGTTTCCACATGAAATTAATAAGAGAACAAATAATAAAACAGTATTTTTGACTTTATCTAATTTCATTAGCAACATTGAATTTCGAATATTTTATAGCAAAACGTATTATTGGAACTAAGTCGTATAAAAGTAGTATATCGGCGCCAATAATAAAAATTGGTATTACTGCAATTGCCATCGGAATTATAGTCATGCTTATTGCCATTGCAACAGGAACTGGTTTACAGCAAAAAATACGTGATAAAGCAGTAGCTTTTAATGGGCACATTACTGTTTCAAACTTTGATAGTAATCGGTCTGAGGAATCTCAAGTGCCTGTGTCACTTGATGAAGAATTTTATTCAAAAGTTTTGAATATTGAAGGTGTCACACACTTTCAAGCAGTAGCAGCAAAATTTGGTATCATTAGAACTGAAAATGATTTTGAAGGCGTTGTCATGAAGGGTGTTGGGAATGATTATGATTGGCAATATTTTAAAGAGTTTCTTGTTGACGGAACCTTGCCATCTTACGAAAAAGGAACTAATAATGATGTTCTTATTTCTCAATATTTAGTAAATCGATTAGATTTGACTGTTGGTAGTAGTTTTCAGATGTTTTTTATGAAAAATGAGGGGAATCAAGTACCATCAATACGAAAATTTAATATTGTTGGAGTGTTTAATTCAGGATTTCAAGAACTGGATGAAACTTATTTTATAGGAGATATCAAACATGTTCAGCGTTTAAATAAATGGAAGTCTGAAGAGGTGGGGAATTTTGAAGTTTTTATACGTGACCATTCTGATTTAACGGTGATTGCTGAGGAGATTTACAAAAACACACCATCTCATATGAATACAACGACTGTTGCTGAAAAGTATGCATCTATATTTGAATGGATCAGTATTTTTGACAATAACACAAATGGGATTATTTTAATTATGATTTTTGTTGCGGGTATAAATATGATAACAGTGTTATTGGTGTTAATACTCGAACGAACACCAATGATAGGACTATTGAAGGCTCTTGGAGCTCGAAACTTCAGCTTGCGAAAACTATTTTTATACAACGCCTCATACCTTATACTGCTTGGAATGTTTTGGGGGAATTTAATTGGTTTAGGATTATTATATGTACAACAACAATTCGGTTTGTTTCCACTTAATCCTGATGTCTATTATGTCACTCAAGTTCCTGTTAATATAACCTTTACACATGTAATTATGTTAAACCTAGGAACCTTTAGTTTATGCCTTTTAATGTTGTTCATCCCGTCTATTGTAATTTCAAGAATTTCTCCAATTAGGGCAATGCGCTTTGACTAAATAAAATCGATTTATTCTTCTTGTACTGTAGTTTTAGCTTAAATTTGCAGAGCAAAATCAACTTATGGAATACGCAGAAAATATTTTAGGGACGATAGGAAACACACCCATGGTAAAACTAAATAAATTAGTTGAAGATTTACCGTGCTTGGTGCTAGCGAAATATGAGACGTTCAATCCAGGAAATTCTGTAAAAGACAGAATGGCCTTAAAAATGATTGAAGATGCAGAAGCCGATGGGCGTTTAAAGGCAGGAGGGACTATCATTGAAGGAACTTCTGGAAATACTGGTATGGGACTTGCTTTGGCTGCGATAGTAAAGGGTTACAAATGTATTTTTGTGATGTCCGACAAACAATCTAAAGAAAAAATGGATATTCTTAGAGCAGTAGGAGCTGAAGTTGTTGTGTGTCCCACAGACGTTGAACCAACTGATCCAAGAAGCTATTACTCTGTTTCAAAACGCTTAGGCGATGAAACTCCAAATTCATGGTATGTCAATCAATATGACAATCCTAGTAATGCCATTGCCCATTATGAAAGCACTGGTCCAGAAATTTGGAAACAAACTGATGGTAAAATCACTCATTTTATTGTCGGGGTTGGCACTGGAGGAACAATCTCAGGGGTTGCTAAATACCTAAAAGAGCAAAACCCGGAAATTAAAATATGGGGGATTGATACTTATGGGTCTGTTTTTAAAAAATATCATGAAACTGGAGAATTCGATGAAAAAGAGATTTATCCTTATGTTACTGAGGGAATTGGTGAAGATATTTTACCTGAGAATGTGAATTTTAATTTGATTGATGGTTTTACAAAAGTAACCGACAAAGATGCAGCTGTCTACACGCAACTTTTGGCTAAAAAAGAAGGAATGTTTCTTGGTAATTCTGCGGGAGCAGCTATCAAAGGGTTACTTCAATTAAAAGATAAATTTCAAAAAGAGGATGTTGTAGTTGTCTTATTTCATGATCATGGTAGTCGCTATGTTGGCAAAATGTTTAATAATGATTGGATGCGGAAAATGGGGTATATCGCCTAAGAAGGATTAGTCAGTTAAATCATGAATAAATAAACCACTTCTTAATTTTGGCTCAAACCATGTCACCTTTGGGGGCATCAGTAAATCGTTGTCAGAGATATTAATAAGTTGTGTCATGCTTACTGGATACATTGAAAAAGCAACCTTCATGTCACCACTATCTACACGTTTTTCTAATTCACTTAAACCTCTCATACCACCTACAAAATCGATTCGAATATCTTTTCTCAAGTCAATGATATCAAAAATGGGTTCCAAAACATTTTTTGAAAGAATGGTGACATCGAGTTGTCCTATAGGATCAGAATCATCATAACTATCGGGTAATGAAGAAAGTTTATACCATTGGCCTTCTAAGTACATGCCAAAAGTATGAAGACTCTCAGGACGATACTGTGTTGCACAAGTCACGACGTCAAATTTATTTTTTAAACGCTGAATAAGTTCATTTTTAGTGAATCCGTTGAGATCTTTTACGACACGATTATAATCAAGAATTTTTAACTGATTATCAGGAAACACAACAGCCATGAAATAATTATCTCTTTTTTTATCGTCAAGATTCCCATTTCTTGAATCTCTAAATTCTTTGCCTACAAGAGCTCCTGCAGCGGTGCGATGATGGCCATCAGCAATATAAATTTTTGGAACTTTTGTTTTAAAAAGGGCAGTTATTTTTCGAAGTATCTCTTTGTTGGTAATGGCCCATAATCGATGTCGAATGTCATCATCTGAAATGAAATCATATAGGTGTTTCTCTTTCTTAGTAATGTTGACGAGTTGGTCAATGCCTGTAACTTGAGGATATGATAAAAAGACAGCTTCATAATTTAGTGCACTGTAACGCACATGATTTTTTCTATCCTCCTCTTTGTCAGGACGAGTTAATTCATGTTTTTTAATCGTATTATTAAAATAATCATCAATGGAACAACAACCAACTAATCCCGTTTGAGTGTGATTTCCCATAGTCAATTCGTAAACATAATAGCTCTCATGAGAATCCTGTTTTAAAATATTTTTTGAAACAAAATCATCAAATACAGCTTTACCTTTTTCGTATACTCGTGGAGCATAATAATTTGAATCCTCTGAAAAATTTATTTCAGGTTTTATAACATTATAAAAAGAAATAGGATTGTTTAATGCTTCCAATTTTGCCTCCTTTGCATTAAGTACGTCGTATGGTTTACTCGCTATATTCTGTGCATATTTTTGTTGTGGGCGATATGCTTTAAATGGAACAAAAATAGACATCTCGTGTTAGTTTTAGTTAGGTGTTAGTTCTTACGAAGTTATCTCTAAACGAGGGTTTAGACAAAAAAACAGTCACAATGTTATTGATAGTTATCAACCTATTTTTAGACCGTAAACATACTGACCACAAACTTTTTTATTTAAATCAATAATACCCGGAAAATGACCCCATTTTTTAAAATTATAGTTCTCTAATAACGAGATACTTGCGGTGTTGTTGTCCAAAAGAATAGCGAGTAGACTATGCTTTTTAAGCCGCTTGCAATCTTTTATTGCATACTTCATGAGTGTTGATCCAATCTGTTTTAGATGATGGTTGTAATCTACATAGTAGCTGATTTCAGCAACCTTTGACATGGCTTGTCGACCGCGTCTATAGGGTGATAAATAGCAAAAGCCAACAATTTGTTTATTAAGTGTGGCGACATAAATTGGGTGGGTGTTTATATCAAATTCATGAAACCATTTTAATTTACTTTCCACAGTTTCTTTTATTAAAATACCATTTGCTTGAGCATCAATTGCTTGATTCAAAATGAAGATTATTTTAGGGAGGTCTGTAATATTTGCGTATCTAACGACAATACGCTGTGATTTAGTTTTTAAAGTATTCATATTAATGTTTTGACAGCCCTTTTAATATGGGGCTCATATGATTTTTATTTCCAGTCATTTCCCAATGTCCTAAAGATATTGGGATGTTACCGATAGTGTTGAGAGTGTCAAAAAAATCCTTTGTTTTAAATTGTAATCCATCACGTTCTTTAATCCTTGCGAAATTAGCCATGGTGTCCTCCAGTAAATATTTTCCCGTAATGTAACTTGTTCCGTAACCTGGTTGTCTTAGATATAAATGTTGTTCAAATATAAGTAGTTCTTTTTCGGTTTTCATCCAGCCCCTTGGCGTATAATCAGAATGAATACTTCCTGCCTCCTCCATGGTCATTAAATTTGCATGCGCGTACAAAGAACCTAAGCCTCTCGCTGCTCTCTGTGCAATCATGATGTATACAATTTCTTTAGTTCTTGGACTGTTATCATATAAGCCAGATTGCATGAACATTTCTTCAACAGCTGTCGCAGTTCCTTCATTTCGAGAATCAAAAATATTATATAGTAAGGGGCCTCTGCGTATAAGACTTGGATTTGGTTCTGTATCCATTCGTGCAAGTTCAAACCAATGATAAAAATGAGAATATAAAGGTCTCGGATCGTAGTGTTCCCCGATTAAAAAAAAATTTCGTTGCTCTCTGGGGACATAACTTCCAAGATGTTCTCGCAAGGCAGTATCAAAATAGGGTTTTACGGAGACGATCTCTTGTTTATCAAGAAAATTAATGAGACTCGTTGCTCCTTCATCAGCCAGTTTTTCATATTCCATAACTGATATGGCATCTTTTAATTGAGGTATATTTCTGTTTCGATGTTCCTCTAATTTTAATGAAGACCACGCTCGAGCTAACTCACGCTTTAGAATCATGACCTCGTCAGACCAAGTTAGTGGAACTAAATGCACATTTTGCATATACCACGTGTAATTATCTCGCCCGATACCAGAAGGACCTGTTTTTGAAGCAGCTTCTTGTTTTAACCATGTAACAAAACTATTTGTTGAAACAATGGCATGGTCGATATGTGATATAAGTTCAGTGTCGGTTTTTAAGAAATCCTTATTTTTTAATTCATTGAGGACAATACTTTGTCGTTCAATGTCCCGAATACCAGTAATCCATAAATCTTTTGCATTTCCAGTTAAATTATACTGAGCCTGTTTGTTTAATGATGGAATAACTTGAAGATCACTTATTAGACGAATTCGTTCAGATTTATTCAGTGGAAATTGATAAGTCCACAATTCTGTAGTATGGTGATGAGTTGGTCCTTCGTGTGCAGGCACATCACTTCTCGCACTCCAAACAGATTTATAAAATGCAGGATCGCGATTCCAGGGTTTAAGTATGTTATGATTAAAATCGTAACCATTCATTTCAGCCCATACAATCATCCAATCAACTTGTTTATCAATACTCCAATTCGTTGTGTCAATTGATAGTAATGTTGATCTTAATTCTAAAAATTTAGGCCAGCGATTCTCAAAAGATTTTTTCGTGTAATCTGGAGCACCCTCATTTTTGGGAGGATTTTCAAACGTTCGCCAGTTAACAAATAAGTTTTCTAAGTCAGTGTAATTATTTAAGTTTTTTGATATTTTTTTTGTAGTGTCGCTGATTTTTGAGCTTTCACTGTTACAACTTAAACAAATTGAAAATCCAATTAGCAATAAGAGAAAGAAGATGTGTTTCATTTTTAGTTTTTATTTTACAAGGTTCTTTTATTTTTTTTATTAACCATTCGATATCATTAACATAGCAAAAAATTGATACTAATTTAGTTTTTTTTCTTCAATCATGTAAGCTTGTGTGATACGTAGAATATCTTAAAATTAATAGTTTACATCAAGAAGACATCGTTTTACTGCTAGATAATGTTTAGACAACTTTTTTTTACACATAAAATTTATCAACTTTGTAACTATGACAATTATCTATAATGCGGTATTATATTTTCAAAAACACGGTTACTATGTCTGTCAACGAATAGCAGATCGATTTGGAATAAGAGCCAAAGTAGTGCGTACGTCGTTTATGTATTTAACCTTTGTAACGCTGGGTTTTGGGTTTACCTTATATCTGTTTATTGCTTTTTGGATTCGAATTAAAGACCTGTTGTACACTAAACGCAGTTCTGTTTTTGATTTATAACTATGGAAAACCCTTTTTTTAAAGTTTTCAGATCTAAAATTAATACCGCCATCGCGTTGTTAATCATACTGTTAATTATTGGTGTTGTTGGTTTTAGGATATTGACTAACTATACCTGGATTGACGCAGTGTATATGACTGTCATTACGATAACCACAGTGGGTTTTGGAGAAGTAAACCCATTAGATGATGATTCGAAAATTTTTACGATATTTTTAATTTTGACAAGTGTTATAATTGTTGGTTACGCTATCAAGGTAATTACTGAATACATACTCACAAAGAATAATATTGAAGAACTTAAACAGAAAAAAATGCAAAAAAAGATTGATGCACTTAGTAACCATGTCATCATTTGTGGATATGGTAGAAATGGAAAGCAGGCAGCAAAAAAATTGTTAGCACATAAACGATCTTTTGTTGTTATAGAGGCAAACAAAGAAACAGTTGAGAAATATCAAAGCGCTTTGGTTCCTTTTATATACGGAAATGCTAATGAAGATGACATTTTGCAAAGAGCGGGTGTTGAAAGAGCAAAATGTTTAATCTCGGCATTACCAAGTGATTCTGACAATGTTTTTGTTGTGCTTTCAGCACGACAAATGAACGATAAAATTAGAATAATAAGTCGTGCTTCTCAGGAAACCACCTACGGAAAACTTAAGCTCGCCGGAGCTAATAATGTAATATTACCTGATAAAATTGGTGGGGATCACATGGCTTCCTTAGTGGTTGTTCCTGATTTATTAGAGTTCATTGACAATCTTTCAATTGTAGGTGAATCAAACATTAATATTGAAGAAATTGCAGTGGAACAACTTTATGATACTTCTAAATTAAAAACCATTAAAGATCTTGATTTGCGCAAGAAGACGGGTTGCAATGTAATTGGTTATAAAAATGACAATGGGAAGTATCTTATAAACCCAGAAGCAGAGCTTAAATTAGCTCCAAATTCTAAGGTAATCGTACTTGGAAGACCAGAACAAATACAAAAGCTTAATTCACTTTACAATATTGAAGTGAAGTAGTCTTTTAATCGGCGAAGGACAATGTTAAAATACTATTATACTTTAAAAACTCATTTATTTTTAGTTTCTTGCTAGTCAAACTAACAATTTTAAAAATTTAAACTAATTAATATTTTTTATTATGAAGAAATATCTTCTTTCATTATTTACTTTAATATTACCACTTTTAACGTTTGCTCAAGAAGTTGAAAAAGGACTGGACCAGAAAATTGATGAAGCCTTCAAGCCAATATCAGATTTTTTTAGTGGTATGATTTTCTTTCCTATTTATAAAAGCGAAAGTATAGAGATTCCATTTGTTCTTCTTCTGTTAGTAGCTAGTGCTGCGTTTTTTACAGTCTATTTTAAATTCCCAAATATTTTTCATTTTAAAACAGCGATTGATGTTGTTAGAGGAAAATATGATGAAGTAGATCACCCTGTTGTTGAACCAGCTTACGGAGATTCAACCCCAGGAGGAGATTCAATTGAAACGATAAGAGATGAAAGTGAAGAAGGGGAAGTGAGTCATTTTCAAGCATTAGCGACTGCAGTTTCTGGAACTGTAGGAAATGGTAATATAGCTGGTGTTGCATTGGCAATTGCTCTTGGTGGTCCGGGAGCTACTTTCTGGATGGTTGTTTGTGGTTTTCTTGGGATGTCTACAAAATTTGTTGAATGTACGTTAGGAGTACAGTACAGAGATGTAGGAGAAGATGGAACTGTGTATGGTGGCCCAATGTATTACATAAGTAAAGGATTAAAAGAAAGAGGCTTTGGAATGTTAGGGAAAATAGCCGCAATCATCTTTGCTATTTTCTGTATTGGAGGGTCTTTTGGAGGTGGTAATGCTGCTCAATCAAACCAAGCAACCGTAGTTTTAAAGGAATTATTAGGTTTAGAAAGTACCGCTGCAGGAGCATGGATTGGAATTATTTTGGCAATTTTAGTAGGAGTTATTATTATTGGCGGAATTAAAAGAATCGCCTCTGTAACAGAAAAAGTAGTTCCTTTTATGGCTGTATTATATGTGCTAGCTTGCCTATATATTTTAGGAGTTAACTTTTCTTTAATTGGTGATGCATTTTCTTTAATTTTTAGAGAGGCTTTCAATCCAACTGCAATTGGAGTAGGAGGCTTTATTGGTGTCTTATTAGTTGGATTTAAAAGAGCTGCATTTAGTAATGAAGCCGGAGCTGGTTCTGCGTCCATTGCCCATTCAGCCGTGAAAACAAAATATTCAGCATCTGAAGGATTAGTCGCCTTATTAGAACCATTTATTGATACAGTGGTGATTTGCACAATGACGGCTTTAGTAATTATTATTTTTAATTTTGGTGGAGATGCATCAGGAGCAACAATCTTTCAATACGGCGGAGATGGAAGTGGTGGAGTATTTATAGAAGGAGCAAGGTTAGAAGGAGCTGGAATTACGTCTGCGGCATTTGCAGAATATATTCCGTACTCAAATATATTTTTAACAGTTGCTGTTGTGTTATTTGCAGTTTCTACAATGATTTCTTGGTCTTATTATGGATTGCAATCTTGGAAATTCTTGTTTGGTAGAGGGAAGACAGCGGATATAGTTTACAAATTACTGTTTTGTTTGTTTGTTGTTATTGGCGCCGCTGCTAGTATGAAATCTATTTGGGACTTCTCTGATGCGATGATCTTTGCAATGGTATTCCCAAATATGGTTGGTCTATATTTCTTATTTCCAGTTGTTAAAAAACAGCTTGCAAGATATACAGATGCAATTAAAGGCACAAAATAAATGTAAAACATACATCAATGAAAAAATCCCATTTCAAGTTCACAAAAGGACAACGATATGGGATTTTTTTTCTTATACTAATTATCGTTGTGATTCAGTTTGTAAACGCTTTTATTGAATTTCCTGATGATCATAAAGTTCTGATACCACCAAACTACGAGGAGTTTCAAAAAGAAATCGATTCACTTAAACAGTTGACTCTAAAGGATAATAAACCAAAAATATTTCCTTTTAATCCAAACTTTATAGACGATTACAAAGGTTATAGTATAGGCATGTCCTCGCAAGAAATTGACCGATTGCTTGAGTTTAGGAAGTTGAATAAATGGATTAACTCGATATCACAATTTCAGAAAGTTACAAAAGTTTCTGACTCCTTGTTAAATCAAATTTCACCTTTTTTTAAATTTCCGGAATGGATAACCAATCCCAAGAAACCTATTAATTTTAAAAAGCAACAGGTTCAAAACAAAACCTTTGAGCAGAAAATTGATTTCAATATTGCTTCTCTACAACAACTGCAACAAATCCCTGGAATTGGCAAAGTTTTATCACAACGAATTATCAATTATAGAAATAAATTTGATGGTGGTTTTATTGCAGACATACAGCTTCAGGATATATATGGAATTTCACCCGAAGTCGAAGAACGTTTGTTACGCCAATTCACGGTAAAAACTCCTAGAAAGATTAAACCCATAAATTTGAATAGTGCGACAGTCGAACAATTGGTCACTGTGCAGTATATTGATTACGAGTTAGCTTACGAAATAATAAATCAAAGAACACTTAAGCAAGGGTTTAATTCTTTTGATGATTTAACAAAAGTAAAGGACTTTCCAAATGATAAACTTGATATAATTCAGCTATATTTGACTTTAAATTAATAAGCCTTATATGAATGACATGTATTTTACTGAGGAGCATCAATTATTTAGAAAAAGTCTTCAGGATTTTTTGCAAAAAGAAGTCGTTCCGCATATTGAAAAATGGGAAAGTTCCGGCTCAATAGATCGCTTCATTTGGGAAAAGTTTGGAGGCATGGGGTATTTTGGATTATCAACACCGGAGAGCTATGATGGTCTTGATTTAGACTTATTTTACACCGTCATTTTGCTAGAAGAATTACAAAAAATAAACTCTGGTGGTTTTGCTGCGGCAATCTGGGCACACGCTTATCTAGCGATGACTCATTTAAATAAAGAGGCCAATCACGAGCAAAAAGTCAAATACCTCCAGCCGAGTGTCATGGGGAGAAAGATAGGATGTTTATGTGTGACGGAGCCTTTTGGGGGCAGTGATGTGGCTGGTATTCGCACTAAGGCTGAAAAAAGAGGAGATAGTTATATACTAAACGGCTCTAAAACATTCATTACTAATGGAGTATATTGTGATTACATGATTGTTGCTGCTAAAACAACTCCTAATCAAGGTAATAAAGGAATTAGTTTATTTATTGTTGATAGAAATTCAGACGGTGTCAATGTTTCCAAATTAGATAAGTTAGGATGGCGCGCTTCAGACACTGCAGAAATATCCTTTGATGATGTTATCGTTTCTGAATCAAATCTTATGGGGGAGGTAGACAAAGGATTTTCATATATAATGCAGCATTTTGCTTTGGAACGTTTAATCATGGGCGTTAATGCACATGCTAGAGCTGAATTTGCTCTCGAATATGCACTTCAGTACATGTCGGAGCGTTCAACTTTTGGAAAAACTATTAATAAGTACCAAGCGTTACGGCATCGATTTGCAGATTTACATGCTGATATGGAAATTTGTAAAACCTATAATTATGCTGTGACTCAGAAATTAAATAGCGGTGATTATGTCGTAAAGGAAGCCACTATTTCCAAACTTCGTTCAACTAAAATGGCTGATGAGGTTGTATATGAATGTTTACAATTTTTGGGAGGCTATGGTTACATGGAAGAATATCCAATGGCTCGATTATTTAGAGATAGTAGGTTAGGTCCTATTGGTGGTGGAACAAGTGAAATTCTAAGAGAAATAATAGCTAAAATTGTAATCGACAAGAAAGACTACAAACCAATAACATAAAATAAAATATTTTTAATTGCTAGTTTTAAATAAGTTTCTATATTTGCACCCTGAAAATCACAAAAGAAGGGAGGTTAAGCACTATGTTAATAATACCAATAAAAGAAGGAGAAAATATAGACAGGCCGTTAAAGCGTTTTAAAAGAAAGTTTGATAAGACTGGAACAAAAAGAATGCTTCAAACACGCAAGCAATTTAACAAGCCATCTATAGTGCGTAGAGCTCAGATTCAAAAAGCGCAATATATACAAGGACTTAGAGATTCAGAAACTATTTAGTTCGCGATAAAAATTTTCATAAAAACCCGCACTTTTAGTGCGGGTTTTTCTTTGAAAAGAAGTAAAATAAGTTTTGTATTTTTAAGTTTAATTAAATGCGATGGCCTTTCATTATTTTTCGGAGTACTTAGAATTGGAAAAACATTATTCAAAGCATACGGTGACGGCTTACATCAATGATCTTGAAAGTTTTCAAAGCTTTTGTATGAGCAAGCATGATTTTGAAAAAATAGATGATGTTTCATATACCCAGATACGAGACTGGATTATTTACTTAGTAGAGTCTACAATTTCAAATAGAACTATCAATAGAAAAATATCATCTTTAAATAGCTACTTTAAGTTTCTTTTGAAAACAAAGTCAATTGATGTTAATCCCCTAGCAAAGCACAAGGCTCTTAAAACTGACAAAAAAATACAGGTACCATTTTCACAATTAGAAGTGGAGACTGTCTTGAATGATATTTATTTCAAGGATACGTTTGAAGGCGTTAGGAACAAATTCATGATTGAATTATTGTACGCAACTGGAATAAGAAGAACAGAATTAGTAAATCTTCAATTAAGCGATATAAGTCTTTCAAGTAAAACGTTAAAGGTTTTGGGGAAAAGGAATAAGGAACGTATTTTACCACTTACTTCTTCATTGATAAAATGTCTTAATGCGTACATAAAGGAGCGAAAAAAACTTTCTGTATGCCATGATAAAGAAGTGCTTTTTTTAACAAAAAAAGGAGTTAAAATTTATGAAACTCTTGTTTACCGCGTGATAAATGATTATTTTAGTAAAGCATCTACAAAAGTGAAAAAGAGTCCGCACATATTGAGACATTCTTTTGCAACACATTTACTTAACCAAGGTGCAGATTTAAATGCGGTCAAAGAATTATTGGGTCATACGAGCTTAGCATCAACACAGGTTTACACGCACAATAGCATAGCAGAACTTAAAAAAGTTTATGCTCAAAGTCATCCTAGAAATTCAAAGACATAAAACATTGTCAAACTTAAACCAATAACAGTATGAAAGTACATACACAGTCAGTTAATTTTAATGCCGATCAAAAACTTTTAAATTTCATTCAAGACAGAATGGATAAATTAGATCGTGTTTACGATAAAGTGATTAAATCTGATGTTTTTTTGAAAGTTGAGAATACAAGTGACAAGGAAAACAAAATTTTTGAAGCTAGGGTTAATGTTCCGGGAGATAGTTTTGTTGTGAAAAAAGTATGTAAAACCTTCGAGGAGGGCGCAGATTCAGCGGTCAGTTCGTTGGAAAGACAACTAAAAAAACGAAAAGAAAAATTAAGAACTTATTTATAGATAAAATTTTTTAAAAAATGTTTTGAAACATAAAAAATATATTTACATTTGCAGTCCGTTAGAAATAGCGGACTTTTTTGTTGCCTAAAAGTAACAAAATTGCCGATGTAGCTCAGCTGGCTAGAGCAGCTGATTTGTAATCAGCAGGTCGTGGGTTCGAGTCCCTCCATCGGCTCAAGTTCTTTAAAATAATGAATTTTACATTGGGGAGATACTCAAGCGGCCAACGAGGACAGACTGTAAATCTGTTGGTTTTACCTTCGCAGGTTCGAATCCTGCTCTCCCCACACTTAAATTCATATGAATGTGTATTATATTGCGGGAGTAGCTCAGTTGGTAGAGCGTCAGCCTTCCAAGCTGAATGTCGCCAGTTCGAACCTGGTCTCCCGCTCTAAATTCCTGCGAAGGCAGGAATCTCATCTAAACAATGAGAAAGTAAACACTTTACGCCGGTGTAGCTCAGGGGTAGAGCGTTTCCTTGGTAAGGAAGAGGTCACGGGTTCAAATCCCGTCATTGGCTCTTTTTTGAGTAAGTAAATTATTGAGTACTAATATAAATTAAGATTAAAATAAATTAAACATGGCAAAGGCAACTTTCGATCGTTCAAAACCACACCTTAATATAGGTACAATTGGACACGTAGATCACGGTAAAACAACTTTAACTGCTGCTATTACTAAAGTATTAGCTGATGCAGGTTTTTCAGAAGCAAAATCATTCGATCAGATTGATAATGCACCTGAAGAAAAAGAAAGAGGTATCACAATTAATACATCACACGTTGAATATGCAACACAAAATCGTCACTATGCACACGTTGACTGTCCAGGTCACGCGGATTACGTGAAAAACATGGTAACCGGGGCGGCTCAAATGGATGGTGCAATTTTAGTGGTCGCTGCGACTGATGGCCCAATGCCACAGACTCGTGAGCACATCTTGTTAGGACGTCAAGTCGGTATTCCACGTATTGTTGTATTCATGAACAAAGTGGATATGGTAGATGATGAGGAATTACTTGAATTAGTGGATATGGAGATCAGAGATCTTTTATCTTTTTACGATTACGATGGAGATAATGGACCAGTGATTGCCGGTTCTGCCTTAGGTGCTTTGAATGGAGAACAAAAGTGGGTTGACTCTGTATTGGAATTAATGGAATCTGTAGATAATTGGATCGAAGAGCCATTAAGAGAAGTTGATAAAGACTTTTTGATGCCAATCGAGGATGTATTCTCAATTACAGGTCGAGGTACAGTAGCTACTGGTCGTATTGAAACAGGTATTGCCAATACAGGTGATGCAGTTGATATTATTGGTATGGGAGCTGAAAAATTAGCATCTACTATAACGGGTATTGAAATGTTCCGTCAAATATTAGATAGAGGTGAAGCAGGAGATAATGCAGGTATCTTATTGAGAGGTATTGAAAAAACTCAAATTTCAAGAGGTATGGTTATTTGTAAGCCAGGCTCTGTAACACCACACGCAAAGTTCAAAGCTGAGGTGTATATTTTGAAAAAAGAAGAGGGTGGTCGTCACACACCATTCCACAATAACTATCGTCCACAGTTTTACGTTCGTACAACAGACGTTACTGGTAACATTGGTTTGCCTGATGGAGTTGAGATGGTTATGCCTGGTGATAACTTAACAATTAACGTTGAGTTAATACAGCCAATTGCAATGAATGTTGGATTACGTTTCGCGATTCGTGAAGGTGGTAGAACTGTTGGAGCTGGTCAGGTTACTGAGATTTTAGACTAATTAAAAGTTAGTATATAAAGTGAAGGCGTTTCGATTTTTTCGAAATGCCTTGACTTATATTTACGGGTTTAGCTCAGTTGGTAGAGCACTGGTCTCCAAAACCAGGTGTCGGGAGTTCGAGTCTCTCAACCCGTGCTACAAAATACAGGTTGAGAAAGTTAATTTGATAAGAAAGATCTTAATCGATAAAAATATATAACATGGCAGGAATTGTTAATTACATAAAAGAATCGTTTGATGAATTAAAAAATCATGTGAGTTGGCCAACTTTAGCTGAGGCTCAAAGTTTGACCATTCTTGTTGCGGTTTTTTCAATTATATTTTCTTTAGCCATATGGGGTGTTGACACCGTATTTAGTGGAATAATTAAAGAATATTTTAACTTATTAAAATAGGTATTTAGTTATGGCAGAGAATAGTACTGACAAAAAATGGTATGTAGTTAGGGCGGTAAGTGGTCAAGAAAATAAGATCAAAGCGTATATTGAAAATGAGATCGCAAGGTTAGGACTTTCGGATTTCGTAGAACAAGTACTAGTTCCTACTGAAAAAGTCATTCAGATCCGAAAAGGGAAAAAGGTGAATAAAGAAAAAGTTTATTTCCCAGGATACATTATGATTCAAGCGAATCTTAGTGGTGAAATACCTCATATTATCAAGTCGATAACTAATGTTATTGGATTTTTAGGTGAGACAAAGGGAGGAGATCCTGTTCCATTGCGTCAATCTGAAGTGAATAGAATGTTAGGAAAAGTGGATGAGCTTTCAATTGAAGCCGACGCTAATGTGGCTATACCATTTGTAAAAGGACAAACAGTGAAAGTTATCGATGGTCCTTTCAACGGTTTTGACGGTACCATTGAAAATATTAATGAAGAAAAGCGGAAACTTGAAGTGATGGTCAAGATTTTTGGTAGAAAAACACCACTGGAATTGAGTTACATGCAAGTTGAAAAAGTATAATAATTGTTACATATATAAGATTGTTTTTATCGCTTCCAAATGTTAAAGACAAGTTGAATTAAATTATTAAAAATGGCAAAAGAGTTAGGAAAAGTAGTTAAGCTACAAGTAAGGGGAGGTGCAGCGAATCCGTCGCCACCGGTTGGACCCGCTTTAGGTGCCGCTGGAGTAAATATCATGGAGTTTTGCAAGCAGTTTAATGCTAGAACTCAAGATAAACCTGGAAAGGTTTTACCTGTCGTGATATCGGTTTATAAAGACAAATCTTTTGATTTTGTCATTAAAACTCCTCCTGCAGCAGTACAATTATTAGAAGCGGCCAAAGTAAAAAAGGGTTCAGGTGAACCAAACAGGAAAAAAGTTGCGAAAGTAACTTGGGATCAGGTTAGAACAATTGCTGAAGACAAAATGGTAGATTTAAACGCGTTTACTATTGGTTCTGCCATGAAAATGGTTGCAGGTACTGCAAGATCAATGGGGATAACTGTAAGAGGTGGTGAAGCACCTAATTAATCTAAATTATTTTTTGAAATGGCAAGATTAACAAGAAAACAGAAAGAAGCAGTTGCTAAAATAGACAAAACAAAGTTGTATTCAGTAGATGAAGCATCAGCGTTGATAAAGGAGATTTCAAATGAAAAATTTGACGCTTCTGTAGATTTAGCTGTTCGTTTAGGTGTAGATCCAAGAAAAGCGAACCAAATGGTGAGAGGTGTTGTATCTCTTCCTCATGGAACTGGAAAGGATATGAAGGTTTTAGCATTAGTTACACCTGATAAAGAAGCAGAAGCAAAAGATGCTGGTGCTGATTATGTTGGCTTAGACGAGTACCTTGACAAAATTAAAGGTGGTTGGACTGATGTTGATGTCATCATTACAATGCCAAGTGTGATGGGTAAATTAGGGCCATTAGGACGTGTCCTTGGACCAAGAGGCTTAATGCCAAACCCAAAGACTGGTACAGTAACGATGGATGTTGCCAAAGCGGTAACAGAGGTAAAAGCTGGTAAAATTGACTTCAAAGTAGACAAAACAGGAATTGTACATGCTGCAATTGGAAAATCGTCATTTAGTGCTGATAAAATCGCAGGTAATGCTCAAGAGTTACTGTCTACACTAATGAAGTTAAAGCCTACAACGGCAAAAGGTGTTTACGTTAAGAGTATTGCAATGTCTAGCACCATGAGTCCAAGTGTAGCGATTAATCCAAAAATTGACTAAGCGGTAAAACTTTATATTATGACAAGAGAAGAAAAATCAAAAGTAATTGAAGTACTCACCGCAGAGCTCGCTGATAATGCAAATATTTATTTAGCAGATATATCAGGATTGAATGCGGACACTACCTCAAACTTACGTCGTGCTTGTTTTAAAGCAAACGTAAGATTAGCGGTTGTGAAAAACACGTTACTTGAAAAAGCAATGGAAGCCTCTGATAGAGATTTTGGAGATCTTCCAACAGTATTAAAAGGAAATACATCCGTGATGTATTCTGAAACTGGCAATGCACCAGCGAAAGTTATAAAAGCTTTCAGAAAGAAGTCGGATAAACCACTTTTGAAAGGAGCATTTATTGAAGAGACAATTTACTTAGGAGATGAGCAGTTAGACATGCTAGTTGATATCAAATCCAAAGAAGAATTGCTAGGAGAAATTGTAGGATTATTACAATCACCTGCTAAGAATGTAATTTCAGCACTGAAGTCTGGTGGTGGAACCATAGCAGGAATCATTAAAACACTATCTGAAAAAGAAGGATAGTTTAAAAAAAGTACGCACTTTATTACAATTATATTATTATTAAAAAATTATTAAAACGATAGAAAATGGCAGATTTAAAAGATTTCGCAGAACAATTAGTTAACCTTACTGTAAAAGAAGTAAATGAGTTAGCAACTATATTAAAAGACGAGTATGGTATCGAGCCTGCTGCTGCTGCTGCAGTTGCTGTTGCTGGTCCTGCTGGTGGTGGTGAAGCTGAAGAAGCTCAAACAGAATTTGATGTAATCCTTAAAGCAGCAGGAGGCTCTAAGTTGGCTGTTGTTAAATTAGTTAAAGAATTAACTGGTTTAGGATTGAAAGAAGCTAAAGGTTTAGTTGATGATGCACCAAGCGCTATTAAAGAAGGTGTTTCAAAAGATGAAGCTGAAGGTTTAAAAACTTCTTTAGAAGAAGCAGGAGCTGAAGTTGAGCTTAAGTAAGCTTAACCAACCTACAAATTATGGTTTAGGTCTGGAGTATAGTCTCTAGGACCTAAACCCTTTTGTGTATATAATTGTTATGTGCACGTAAAATTATTTTTTAATCATAAATTCGTCCGTCGATGTTAGCAACACAAGCTGAAAGATTAAATTTCTCATCTATAATTAATAGAACAGAATATCCTGATTTCTTAGATATTCAGATTAAATCCTTCCAGGATTTTTTCCAGTTAGAGACAAAATCAGAAGAAAGAGGTGATGAAGGTTTATACAATACCTTCATGGAGAACTTCCCGATTACAGATACGCGTAATCAATTTGTTTTGGAGTTTTTGGATTATTTTATCGATCCTCCAAGATACACAATAGAAGAATGTATAGAACGAGGTCTAACTTACAGTGTGCCACTGAAAGCTAGACTAAAGTTGTATTGTACAGATCCTGAACACGAGGATTTTGAAACCATAGTTCAAGATGTATATTTAGGAACTATTCCTTACATGACCCCAAGTGGAACCTTCTGTATTAACGGAGCAGAACGAGTTGTTGTTTCTCAATTACATCGATCACCTGGAGTATTTTTTGGCCAATCTTTTCACGCTAATGGAACGAAATTGTATTCAGCAAGAGTCATTCCTTTTAAAGGTTCATGGATTGAATTTGCGACGGATATTAATTCAGTCATGTATGCTTACATTGACAGAAAGAAAAAATTACCAGTTACGACACTATTTAGAGCTATTGGCTTTGAGAGAGATAAAGATATCCTCGAAATTTTTGATCTAGCAGAAGAGGTTAAAGTTTCCAAGTCAGGACTTAAAAAAGTAATTGGAAGAAAACTAGCGGCGAGAGTTTTAAACACATGGCATGAAGATTTTGTTGATGAGGATACAGGTGAAGTTGTGTCAATTGAAAGAAATGAAATTGTTTTAGACCGTGACACGGTTGTTGATAAAGAAAATATTGAGGAAATTCTTGAAGCTGGTGTAAAGACCATTCTGCTGCACAAAGAAATTTCACAGCAAGGAGATTATGCTATCATACACAATACGTTACAGAAAGATCCAACCAATTCTGAAAAAGAAGCAGTTGAGCATATCTACCGTCAGCTTCGAAACGCTGAGCCGCCAGATGAAGAAACAGCAAGAGGTATTATTGATAAATTGTTCTTTAGTGACCAGCGTTACAACCTAGGTGAGGTAGGTCGTTACAGAATGAATAAAAAATTACAATTAGATATCGGAATGGACAAACAAGTTTTGACCAAAGAGGATATCATTACGATTGTAAAATATTTAATTGAATTAATTAACTCAAAAGCAGAAATTGATGATATCGATCACTTATCTAACCGTCGTGTTAGAACAGTAGGAGAGCAATTATCATCACAATTTGGTGTCGGTCTTGCTAGAATGGCGAGAACCATAAGAGAACGTATGAACGTTCGAGACAATGAAGTTTTTACTCCCATCGATTTGATTAATGCGAAGACGTTATCTTCAGTCATTAACTCGTTTTTTGGTACCAACCAGCTGTCTCAGTTTATGGATCAAACAAATCCGTTAGCCGAGATTACACACAAACGTCGTTTGTCTGCTCTTGGACCAGGAGGTCTGTCAAGAGAAAGAGCTGGATTTGAGGTTCGAGATGTGCATTACACGCATTATGGGCGTCTTTGTCCTATTGAAACTCCAGAAGGTCCAAACATTGGTTTGATATCTTCACTATCAGTGTATGCGAAAGTAAATTCAATGGGCTTTATTGAAACACCTTATCGTCCAGTGACTGATGGAGTTGTTGACATAAAAAGTGATCCAATATATTTGAGTGCTGAAGAGGAGGAAGAGAAGATGATTGCTCAAGCAACTATTGAGGTAGATGATAAAGGGAAAATTCTTCATGATAAGGTCATTGCTCGTCAGGAGGGTGACTTCCCTGTTATAGATCCTAGCGGTCTTCATTATACAGATGTTGCACCAAATCAAATTTCTTCAATATCAGCATCATTGATACCGTTTTTAGAACATGATGATGCAAACAGAGCCTTGATGGGATCAAATATGATGCGTCAAGCAGTGCCGTTATTATTGCCGGAATCTCCGATTGTAGGGACTGGGTTAGAGCGTCAAGTTGCCTCAGATTCTCGAGTTTTAGTGAACGCTGCTGGTGATGGTGCTGTAGAATATGTTGATGCTAACGAAATTGTCATCAAATATGATCGTACAGATGAAGAAGCTCTAGTAAGTTTTGATTCTGATACAGTAACCTATCCATTAACAAAATTTAGAAAAACAAATCAGGGAACTTCGGTTAATTTGAAAGCCATTGTTCAAAAAGGGGATAAGGTTGCTAAAGGTCAAGTATTATGTGAAGGTTATGCCACACAGGCGGGAGAATTAGCTCTTGGTAGAAATATGAAGGTTGCTTTTATGCCATGGAAGGGGTATAATTTTGAGGACGCCATAGTGATTTCGGAAAAAGTGGTTAGAAATGATGTATTCACGTCCATTCATATTGATGAGTACTCTTTGGAGGTTCGAGATACAAAACTAGGTAATGAAGAATTAACAAATGATATTCCAAATGTTTCAGAGGAGGCTACAAAAGATCTTGATGAAAATGGAATGATTCGAGTTGGTGCTGAAATTAAACCTGGAGATATATTAATTGGTAAAATAACACCAAAAGGAGAAAGCGATCCAACACCAGAAGAAAAATTACTTCGGGCTATATTTGGAGACAAAGCAGGAGATGTGAAAGATGCATCTTTAAAGGCTTCTCCGTCACTACACGGTGTTGTAATTAATAAAAAATTATTCGCTAGGGCGATTAAAGACAAGCGAAAAAGAGCAAAAGATAAGGAAGATATCATTCAGCTGGAGGATATTTATGACAATAAGTTTGATGATTTAAAAGCAATTCTTGTTGATAAGTTGTTCGCCATTGTAGGTGGTAAAACTGCTCAAGGTATTCAAAATGACTTAGGAGAAGAAGTATTTCCTAAGGGTAAAAAGTTTACACTTAAGATGTTAAATGCCGTTGATGATTATGCGCATTTAGTAGCAGGAAAGTGGACAACAGACAAGCATACTAACAAACTTGTAGCAGATCTTATTCATAATTATAAGATTAAAGAGAACGATTTACAAGGATCTTTGCGTCGTGAAAAATTCACAATTTCGGTCGGGGATGAGTTACCTGCAGGGATTATTAAATTGGCAAAAGTTTACATCGCTAAAAAACGTAAGTTAAAAGTAGGGGATAAAATGGCGGGACGACACGGTAACAAGGGTATTGTTGCAAGAATTGTTCGTCAAGAAGATATGCCATTCTTAGAAGACGGTACGCCAGTTGATATTGTTCTGAATCCTTTAGGAGTTCCTTCGCGAATGAATATTGGTCAAATCTACGAGACTGTTCTAGGATGGGCAGGTCAAAAGTTAAATCGTAAATACGCGACGCCAATTTTTGATGGTGCTACAATTGAACAGATTAACGGATTTACGGATGAAGCAGGTATTCCTAGATATGGTCATACTTATTTGTATGATGGAGGTACTGGTGATCGTTTTGATCAACCAGCGACCGTTGGTGTTATCTACATGTTAAAATTAGGTCACATGGTCGATGATAAAATGCATGCTCGTTCGATAGGACCATACTCACTCATTACGCAACAACCTCTTGGTGGTAAAGCACAATTTGGAGGTCAACGTTTTGGTGAAATGGAGGTTTGGGCTCTAGAAGCATATGGAGCATCCAGTACTCTTCGTGAGATACTAACAGTTAAATCGGATGATGTTATTGGTAGAGCCAAAACATACGAAGCAATTGTTAAGGGAGAGCCGATGCCTGAACCTGGACTACCAGAATCATTCAACGTGTTAATGCACGAATTGAAAGGTCTTGGATTAGACATTAGATTAGAAGAGTAATTAATTCATTATCACAACCATTTATTATGGCAAGAAAACAAGATAAGAATACAGTACAGAGATTTAATAAGATCTCAATTGGTTTAGCATCGCCAGAGTCAATTTTGGCTGCATCTCGTGGAGAGGTTTTAAAACCAGAAACAATTAATTATAGAACTCATAAACCTGAGCGTGATGGTTTATTTTGTGAACGTATATTTGGCCCAGTAAAAGATTATGAGTGTGCCTGCGGAAAATATAAACGTATACGATATAAGGGCATCGTTTGTGATAGATGTGGTGTCGAGGTTACAGAAAAGAAAGTTCGTCGTGACCGTGTTGGTCATATAAATTTAGTTGTGCCAGTGGCTCATATCTGGTATTTTCGTTCATTACCAAACAAGATTGGTTATTTATTAGGTCTGCCTTCTAAGAAATTAGACATGATTATTTATTACGAGCGCTATGTCGTAATCCAGCCTGGTAATGCCAAAAATGCTGAAGGTGAAGAACTCAAGAAAATGGACTTTTTGACTGAGGAGGAATATTTAAATATTTTAGAAGCCCTTCCGCAAGAAAATCAGTACTTGGATGACACGGATCCAGAAAAATTTGTTGCAAAAATGGGTGCTGAGTGTTTAATTGAATTGTTATCAAGAATAAAGCTTGATGAACTTTCATTTGAATTACGTCATAAAGCAAATACTGAAACATCGAAACAAAGAAAAACTGAAGCGTTGAAGCGTTTACAGGTTGTTGAAGCGTTCAGGGAAGCGAATGTTAATCGAGAAAATCATCCTTCATGGATGATTATGAAAGCGGTTCCTGTGATACCACCTGAGTTGCGTCCATTGGTGCCATTGGATGGTGGTCGTTTTGCAACGTCAGATTTAAATGATTTGTACCGACGTGTGATAATACGGAACAATCGTCTAAAGCGATTGGTTGAAATAAAAGCACCAGAAGTAATTTTACGAAATGAAAAACGTATGTTGCAAGAATCTGTAGATTCTTTGTTTGACAACACGCGTAAGTCGTCTGCTGTTAAAACAGACTCGAATAGACCGCTCAAATCGTTGTCAGATTCGTTAAAAGGAAAACAAGGGCGTTTTCGTCAAAACTTATTGGGTAAACGTGTTGATTATTCTGCACGTTCTGTAATTGTTGTCGGTCCTGAGTTAAAATTATTTGAATGTGGATTGCCAAAAAATATGGCAGCTGAACTTTACAAGCCTTTCGTCATACGTAAATTAATTGAAAGAGGTATTGTTAAGACGGTGAAGTCTGCAAAGAAAATTATAGATAAAAAAGAACCTGTAGTTTGGGATATTTTAGAGAATGTTTTAAAAGGACATCCTGTTCTTTTAAATCGTGCTCCTACACTTCACAGACTTGGCATACAAGCATTCCAGCCTAAACTTATTGAAGGAAAAGCAATACAGCTTCACCCTCTAGTGTGTACTGCATTTAATGCTGATTTTGATGGAGATCAAATGGCTGTTCATCTACCGCTGGGACCTGAAGCTATATTAGAGGCGCAGTTGTTAATGTTAGCCTCTCACAATATTTTGAATCCTGCGAACGGTTCTCCGGTAACGGTACCATCTCAGGATATGGTACTTGGTCTTTATTATATGACCAAGTTGCGTAAGTCAACTTCAGACCATAAGGTTGTGGGTGAAGGGCTTACATTTTACTCACCTGAAGAGGTGACTATCGCCTACAATGAGAAGAAAGTAGAGTTAAATGCATCAATTAAGGTAAGAACCGTTGACTTTAATGATGATGGTCAATTAGCTCCACAAATTATTGAAACTACAGTTGGACGTGTTCTTTTTAACGAAAAAGTACCAGAGGCAGCTGGATTTATAAACGAAGTATTAACAAAGAAGTCGTTAAGAGATATCATCCATGGTATTTTAAAAGCAACTAGTGTTCCTGAAACGGCAGCGTTCCTTGACGAAATTAAAACCTTAGGATACAAATTTGCTTTCCAAGGAGGCCTGTCCTTTAGTCTTGGTGATATTATCATTCCACCCGAAAAGCATACGATGATTGATGCGGCTAATAAGGAAGTTGATGGTATCATGGGTAATTATAACATGGGACTCATTACGAACAATGAACGATATAACCAGGTGATTGATATTTGGACCTCTACTAATGCTGAATTGACAGAGTTATCAATGAAGCGTATACGGGAAGATCAACAAGGATTTAATTCAGTGTTTATGATGTTAGATTCTGGAGCCCGTGGATCTAAGGAACAAATTCGTCAGTTAACTGGTATGCGAGGTTTGATGGCAAAGCCAAAGAAATCTAATGCTGGCGGTGGAGAAATTATTGAAAATCCAATTTTATCGAACTTTAAGGAGGGATTATCAATTCTTGAATATTTTATTTCTACCCACGGTGCTCGAAAAGGTCTGGCAGATACGGCGCTTAAAACAGCAGATGCTGGTTACTTGACAAGACGTTTAGTTGATGTCTCTCAAGATGTTATCGTAAACACTGAGGATTGTGGTACGTTAAGAGGTATTACTGTAGAACCATTGAAAAAGAATGAAGAGGTTGTTGAAACTTTGGAGGAGAGAATTGTAGGAAGAACGTCATTACACGATGTGTTTAATCCGCTTACTGAAGAGTTAATAGTTGGTGCTGGCGAACATATTTACGAGGATGTTGCAAAACGAATAGAAGATTCTCCAGTAGATGCTGTTGAAGTACGTTCTCCATTAACCTGTGAGGCTAAAAAAGGAATTTGTACAAAATGTTATGGTCGTAATCTTGCAACCGGAAAAATGGTGCAAAGAGGAGAAGCTGTTGGAGTTGTGGCAGCTCAGTCGATTGGTGAACCAGGAACACAGTTAACATTGAGAACCTTCCACGTTGGAGGGATTGCAGGTAACATTTCTGAGGAGAATAAATTAGTTGTGAAATTTGATGGTAAAGCAGAAATAGAAGACTTAAAAACAGTTAAAGGGACTGATAGTGAAGGAAATGACATAGATATCGTCATTTCTAGAACCTCTGAACTTAAATTAGTTGATACCAAAACAGGTATTACTTTAAGTACTAATAATATCCCTTATGGATCTACTATTTATGCGAAAAATGGTTCTAAGTTAAAAACAGGAGATATTGTTTGTCAATGGGATCCTTATAACGGAGTTATTATTTCAGAATTTGCTGGTAAAGTACGCTACGAAAATATCGAACAAGGAATTACCTATCAAGTCGAAATTGATGAGCAAACTGGATTCCAAGAAAAAGTAATTTCAGAATCAAGAAACAAAAAGCTTATTCCAACGCTTCATATTGAAGATGGTAAGGGTAATGTTATTAGATCTTACAATTTACCAGTAGGAGCTCACTTAATGATCGATGATGGTGAGAAAATTAAAATTGGTAAAATTTTAGTTAAAATACCTCGTAAATCAGCGAAGGCTGGTGATATTACTGGAGGTTTACCTCGAGTGACAGAATTATTTGAAGCGCGTAATCCTTCAAACCCAGCTGTTGTTAGTGCTATTGATGGAGTTGTTTCATTTGGAAAAATAAAACGTGGTAATCGTGAAATCATTGTTGAATCTAAGTTAGGAGATATTAAAAAGTACCTTGTAAAATTATCAAATCAAATTCTTGTGCAAGAGAATGATTTTGTAAAAGCAGGTATGCCGCTATCAGATGGCTCAATTACTCCAAATGATATTTTGAATATCAAAGGACCGTCTGCAGTACAACAATACCTTGTTAACGAGGTTCAAGAAGTTTATAGACTCCAAGGAGTAAAGATTAATGATAAGCATTTTGAGGTTGTTGTAAGACAAATGATGCGTAAAGTTAGAATTCAAGATTCTGGAGATACCATATTCCTTGAAGACCAATTAGTTCATAAATCTGATTTTATTGAAGAAAACGATGAAATTTTTGGTAAGAAAATAGTTGAAGATGCCGGTGACTCTGATAACTTAAAAGCAGGGCAGATGATTACTTCGAGAGAACTAAGAGACGAGAACTCTATTTTACGACGTGAAGATAAAAAGTTAGTTGTTGCTAGAGATGCAAATCCTGCAACTGCAACACCAATTCTTCAAGGGATAACAAGGGCTTCGCTTCAAACAAAGTCATTCATTTCTGCCGCTTCTTTCCAAGAGACGACTAAAGTATTAAACGAAGCCGCTGTAGCTGGTAAAGTTGATTCGTTAGAAGGTCTTAAGGAGAATGTAATCGTTGGACATAAAATCCCAGCGGGGACTGGCTTGAGACGCTATGATGACATAATAGTTGGTTCGAAAGAAGAGTTTGATGAGATGATGCAAGCTAAACAAGAAATGAACTATAACTAAAAAGAGAGGCTTTAAAAAAGCTTTTGATAAATTAAAACCTCCGAGCACTTGTTGTTTGGAGGTTTTTTAATATCAAATAAAAAAGGAAATGCCTATTTTTGTACAATACAATTTATTTAAAAATGGCTGAGGATCAAAAAAATAAAAAAGGGCAAATTAATATTGAGCTCGACGAAAAAGTAGCAGAGGGAACTTACTCTAATCTAGCAATAATTAATCATTCTGTTTCAGAATTTGTTTTAGATTTTGTTAGTATTATGCCAGGAACACCTAAAAGTAAAGTAAAATCAAGGATTATTTTAACACCGCAGCATGCCAAGCGTCTTGTAAAAGCTTTAGGTGACAACGTCCATCGATTTGAAAAAGCACACGGTGAAATTAAAGATTACGAAAAAACACCGATACCATTAAATTTTGGGCCAACAGGACAGGCTTAGTTCTAAAATTACTTTGGATGTGACCATGGTTAATTATCCTCGACATTGCGCATTCAATTTAGGATAAATAATACTCTTGTTTTATAAAAACGAATGAGTTATTAATGGTACTCTGAAGTTAAATGGAAACTTATACTTGGGTATTTTTGTACAGTCATTTGCAAAGTAAAATGAGAGTCAGCCAAGAAAACAAGTTGATCTTGCTTGTCTTTTGCTAAAAAGCGTTGTTTTACACGTAAAAATTCTTTGAATTCTTCATTGTTTTTTTCTTGTGGTTCTACCCAACAAGCTTTGTGTACATTAAGATTTTCATAAGTGCATTTTGCCCCATATTCGTGTTCAAGACGGTATTGAATAACTTCATATTGTAAAGCACCTACAGTACCAATGATTTTCCTTCCATTTAATTCTAAGGTAAAAAGCTGTGCGACACCTTCATCCATAAGCTGATCGATACCCTTGTAAAGTTGTTTAGATTTTAATGGATCAGCATTGTTGATGTATCTAAAATGTTCGGGTGAAAAGCTAGGGATTCCTTTATAATTAATGTGCTCTCCTTCAGTCAGTGTATCACCAATTTTAAAATTTCCAGTGTCATGCAATCCAACAATATCTCCAGGAAAAGAAATATCTACAATTTGCTTTTTTTCTGCAAAAAAAGCATTTGGACTCGAAAATTTTAATTTTTTTCCATTTCTGACATGAAGATAAGGTTTGTTGCGTTCAAAAGTTCCTGAAACAATTTTTACAAATGCAAGTCTGTCTCTATGGTTTGGATCCATATTTGCATGTATTTTAAACACAAAACCAGTAAATTTTTCCTCTTTTGGCAATACTAAGCGTTCTTCACTTTGTTTAGGTCTTGGTTGAGGTGCTATTTGCACAAAACAATCCAAAAGTTCACGAACACCAAAATTATTTAATGCTGATCCAAAAAATACTGGTTGCAATTCACCTTGTAGGTAGGCGTTTTTATCAAACGCAGGATATATACCTTGTATGAGTTCTATTTCTTCACGTAATTGTTTTGCTGCTGTTAGACCGACGAGGTTTTCTAGCTCTTTAGAATCTAAATCAGACACTTTAATTGTGTCCTCTATGTTTTTTCGGCTATCTCCGCTAAAGAGATTAATATTTTGCTCCCAAAGATTGTAAATCCCTTTAAAGTCGTATCCCATCCCAATTGGACAACTCAAAGGAACAACTTTTAAGCCCAATTTTTGTTCTACTTCATCTAAAAGGTCAAAAGCATCTTTACCTTCACGGTCTAATTTATTGATAAAAACAATCATTGGAATATTACGCATTCTGCATACTTCAACCAATTTTTCAGTTTGTTCCTCAACCCCTTTGGCGACATCAATTACTACGATGACGCTATCCACTGCTGTCAATGTTCTAAAGGTGTCTTCAGCAAAGTCTTTATGTCCGGGGGTATCAAGAATATTAATTTTAATGCCATCATATTCAAATGCTAATACTGATGTTGCCACAGAAATACCTCTCTGACGTTCAATTTCCATAAAATCACTTGTGGCCCCTTTTTTTATTTTATTACTTTTTACTGCACCAGCCTCTTGAATTGCACCTCCAAAAAGCAATAATTTTTCTGTCAGTGTTGTCTTTCCAGCATCTGGATGAGAGATAATGCCAAATGTGCGTCGGCGTTCTATTTCTTGTAAAAAACTCATAAAAATTATTTGCTAAATGGGTTGCAAATATAGGATTATTCATCATAATAAATATAATTGATGTTGTGCCTTTTTAAATCTATACGGAGATGTGTTTTTTAATAATTATCTCAGTACTTTTACCATATGAGTGAAGAGCAAGTCATTTTAGTAAATGAAAACAATGAGCCCATAGGCTTGATGCCAAAAATGGAGGCACATGAAAAAGGTATACTCCACCGAGCTTTTTCAGTATTCATTTTTAATGATCACAATCAGTTAATGTTACAGCAAAGAGCTCGAAGTAAGTACCATTCTCCTGGCTTATGGACAAATACTTGTTGCAGTCATCAACGAGTTGGTGAGTCAAATATTCAGGCAGGACAGAGGCGTTTACAAGAGGAAATGGGATTTAATACCGAACTTAAGGATTCTATATCATTTATTTATAAAGCATCCTTCGATAATGGATTAACAGAGCATGAACTTGACCACATTTTGATTGGTAATTATAACGATGATCCAGTCATTAACGAGAAAGAGGTTGCTGATTGGAAATGGATTGATATCGAGGTGTTGAAATCACAGTTATCACAATCACCTGATAAATTTACGGCATGGTTTAAAATTATTTTTAGTAAATTTTACGACAACTTAAATGTAATTAATGATGAAAGTAACAGTAAGTAGAAAAGCACATTTTAATGCTGCACACCGTCTGTACAGAGAAGACTGGAGTTATGAAAAGAATAATTCAATTTTTGGTAAATGCAACAACCCCAATTTTCATGGTCATAATTATGAGTTAATTGTGAGTGTTACGGGTGAGATTGATCCAGAAACTGGCTACGTCATAGACATGAAAATTTTAAAGGATATCATCAAGAGTGAAATAGAGGATGTTTTTGATCATAAAAATTTAAATATTGAAGTTCCTGAGTTTAAAACGTTAAATCCAACTGCTGAAAATATGGTGGTGGTCATTTACGATAAGTTAAAGCGTAAAATTAATGATTCACTCGAATTAGAGGTGACTTTGTACGAAACCCCAAGAAACTTTGTTTCTTACTCAGGATTATAAAGGATGGAGATTGCTTTGTATCCGTTAAAATTTCACCCCATTTTAAAAGAAAAAATATGGGGAGGTAGAAAGCTTGATTTGCTACTTAATAAGAATGATAAAAAGCCTAATATCGGCGAGAGTTGGGAAATTAGTGATGTCCATGAACAGTCTTCAATTGTTTCAAATGGCCCTCTAAAAGGAACCACACTGAAGAAACTTTTATCAATCTATCAAAACAAACTTATTGGGAATTCTAACTTTAACTTATTTGGTGACACATTTCCTTTACTCATCAAGTTTATTGATGCCAAAGAAGATCTGTCAATTCAATTACACCCCAATGACGAGCTAGCTGCCAAAAGACACGATTCATTTGGAAAAACTGAGATGTGGTATGTGATGCAGGCTGATGATGATGCAAAACTTATTGTAGGGTTTAATCAAAAACTTACTCCTGAAGTTTACCTTAAACATTTAGAAGATAAAACGTTAACTGATATTTTAAATATTGATAAAGTAGCTCCAGGAGACACTTATTTTATTGAAGTAGGTCGTGTTCACGCTATTGGAGCAGGAGTTATGCTAGCTGAAATACAGCAGACAAGTGATATCACATATCGGGTCTATGACTGGGATAGAACAGACGTTAACGGACATTTACGTGAATTACATAATGATTTAGCAATTGGCGCGATTGATTTTGATATGAAAGATGATTTCAGGGTGTCATATTCTAAGCATGCGAACGAGACTAATGAAATGGTAACTTGTCCTTACTTCAAAACAAATTTTTTACAGTTATCAAAGACCATACAAAAACTAAATACATTTGATTCTTTCATCATTTATATTTGTTTAGAGGGGCAAGCACAATTTGAATCAAATAATTTCTCTGAAGTTATCGAAAAGGGAGAAACTATTTTAATTCCAGCTATTCTTAAGGAGTTCGTTATTAATTCAAACAATGTAAAACTTTTGGAAGTTTATGTTTAAAATTCCTTAATTTTGCATAAAATAACTTTATAAAAATGGCAAACGTTAGGAACTTAAAAAAAGATATTAATTACGTCCTCGGTGACATCATTGAAGCCGTCTATGTGTGGGAATATAATAACACAGATAAGGACACTAAAAAAAGTGAGTCTATTATTGATGAGGCAATTGAAATTTTTGATGATTTAATTGCGAAAGTAAACGATAAAAGCGTTGAAAATGCGAAGTCGCATTTTAAAACTATCAATAAAGAGCTTGAAGAAAAAGGCAGAGGACTTATTGATAAAATAAATAAATTATAAAATAAAAAAGGCGCTTCAAGCGCCTTTTTTATTTTATCGCATCTTCTTTTTTCCTCTCTTGAATAAATTCATCAAGTTGTAAACCATATTTTGAATTAGCAATATTCGTTGGAAGCGCTTTGTAAATAGTATCTAAAAATGTGACTTTGGCATTATAAATCTCTGAAAGCGCTATGTAGGGCGCTATTTCACTATCTTTATTATTCATGGCGAAATTAATCGCATATAAATATTTTCTTCTCATTAAGTTTTCTGAATCCTTGTTTACTTGACTTACTAGAATGTCATTACCGCTTTTTTGAGCATCAAACTTTGCTTTAATTAATTCAAGATTCTGATCATTGAATTTGCTGTTAATACTTTTAAATTCCTCTAACTTTTCGTTTAGAGGAGACCCCATGATTTTAGCATCAAATTCAAAACGTTTCAGCGTTGAGTTGATAGTTATCATTCCTGGTACAGCGAAAAATGAAATTCTTGGGATATCATCTCCTGCATTTTTATCAAGAGTCAGATAAAGCATTTCAGGTGCTTTTAAATCGTTTGTTAGTACAAAATCATCTTCCCCATTGTAAATAACAGAGTCTAAAACAACGAGTATGGTATCCTTCAATTGTTGCAAGTACAACGTGCCTTTTTTAAGACCTTTAATTTGACCTGTCACCGTCATGTTTGGTTCTACTTTACTGCAAGAGAAAATAGTCAAAACTAATAAAAATGGAATAAGCTGTTTCATAAACTAAATTGAATGGCAAATATCATATAATAAATGGTGAATTGAAAATATTCGTCTACACAAAAATCTAATTTTCAACTAACCGCAGCTAATTCCAACAGAATGGTACATGCAATTGCCGCTACTGTACCAATAGCATAACCAAAAACAGCCAATAAAACTCCTACAGTCGCTAAAGATGAATGGAATGCTGAGGCTACAATGGGTGCTGATGCTGCTCCTCCAACATTCGCTTGACTTCCAACTGCTAAAAAGAAATAAGGTGCTTTGATTAATTTGGCCATTATGATTAATAACCCAGCATGGATGGTCATCCAAACGACACCTATTGCTATGAGACCAGCATTGTCAAATATGAGCGATAAGTCCATTTTCATGCCGATGGTTGCCACTAGAATATAAATAAAAACACTTCCAAATTTACTAGCTCCAGCACCTTCATAGTTTTTGGCTTTAGTAAATGACAGCGCGATGGCAATAATGGTTGCTATACTTATCATCCAGAAAAATTTAGAACCTAAAAAAGTAAAAATATTTCGTGTTGTTGTTGCTTCTATATTGGTGATCATGTCATCAAACAAAGGAGCTAAAAGATTGGAGCATAGGTGCGCCAGACTTACTGTTCCAAATGCAATAGCAGCAATGATCATAAGATCAGTTAATGAGGGATTTCTTTGAACTTTTTTAGAAAACTTAGAGACTTTCTCCTTTAAAGCTTCAATAGACGATGTGTCTGCTTTCAACCAATTATTTATTTTATTTCTCTTGCCAATGCCAATGAGTAAAATAGCCATCCAAATGTTGGCAACAACAATGTCAACAAAAACCATTCCTCCATAAAGCTTTTGGTTATAACCGTAGATTTCTAACATCGCAGTTTGATTAGCACCCCCACCAATCCAACTTCCTGCTAACGTTGAAAGTCCTCTCCATACAGCATCAGGCCCAACGCCTCCTACGGTTTCAGGGGATATCATGGAAATCAACAAAATCGCTATTGGACCACCAATAACGATACCTAAAGTTCCTGTGAAAAACATGATTAAAGCTTTCCAACCTAAATTAAAGACGGCTTTTAAATCGATACTTAAGGTCATCAAAACTAGTGCTGCTGGTAATAAATAGCGACTAGCAACAAAATATAAATTGGAACTGTGCTCAATGATCTCGCCGGTCTCATTACTCGTTTGCCATTCAGGTGCAATAAGTCCGGTTGTTGTCAATACTGCAGGTAACATGTAAGCCATGAATAATCCTGGGACAATTTTGTAAAATTTAAACCAAAACCCAGAGGAACGAGATTCGGTGTAAAAGACGAATCCAAGAGTAAGCATTAATAAACCAAAGATAATCGTGTCATCAGTAAAGACGGGTATGTTATTTTCCATTATTCAAATATTTAACCAGTACGTCAACTTCACATTAAATGAACGTACTCTTGGTGCAAATATATTATCTGTAAAATAATTATCATTGTAAACAATGAATAAATCTGATAAAGGAGCAAATCTCCATTGTATTCTTGAATTGACACTAAAATTTTTACTTTGTGTGCTGTATTGAATGAATGTCGCCCAAAATAAATTTTGATTAAAAGTAATATCTAATTTTGGACCAATAAGCCAAATTTTCGCACTTGAGTATGGTTTGGGTAATTTGATATCATCATAATTGATGTTCATGCTTCCTGTGAAGAAGGGTTGAAGACGCCAAACTAGACGACTCTCAAATGAATATTTTTTCCCATTGTAAAATTCGCCATAAGAAGGCCCAAAACTAAAGTATAGTTGTTTTCTTTGATCTGAATTAAACATGGCCTCTAGGCTCGTGTACCTGTAGTCTCCCGGTGGTAATGCGACTCCATTATCAATTCCCGTTGGATTAAAATTATCGTAGAGACGCGTGAATCGGTTGAACATCTGAAATTCAATTCTCGATGTGTTGCGCATGTTGGTATTCCAACTAGTTACAATCGTGTAATCAGAAATTTTCCATTGTTGCTCTGGTCTCCAAAATATAAAGGGTGATATTGAAAGCGCATGTTTTTGAGCTTTACCTTTAGTTGGCCAAAAAACACGTTCAATTTTTGGACTTATTTTGAAAACATCGGTTCGACGAATAAAGCCTAAATCTGACCTATAATTTTGTCCTACAAAAACAGCGCCAGCTCTGAGATTCCAGTAGCGGCTTCTAAATTGAGTTGACGCGCCAGCAGACATGTCCTTGTTAGTGATATCAGGAGAAAATGATTTATGAACAAAGTATTTGCCGACCCATGTATTATCTGCAGAGGCTAAATTATAATCAATACCTAAAACACGATTGTAACGGTCTTGATTTGCTATAAATCCATAATCCTTTGTGGCTTGCTTATTGATAAACATGACACTGAGATTTGAACGACTAAAAAGCTTTTGTTGTAAGGTTAAAACAGCGTTGTTTGTTGTAGGGATTTCATTTGGTAAATCTTCAGCCGTTTGCATGTTTAGAAGCCCAATACGTGTAGTGCTATTAATTTTACCACTAAGTCTTACCCCTGCGATGATGTTATTTTCAATATTATTCCCATCCAAATCTTTAGCGATTCCAATGCGCCTTGAAAAAAATGGATTGGCATCTCTATTATTTCCAAAATCTGAAAAAAGATCACTATTTTCAATAAAAAACTGTCTCCTCTCGGGTAGAGAAATTTCAAATCTAGTGAGGTTTGTGACCTGTTGATCAACCTCGACTTGAGAAAAGTCAGGATTTATGGTTACATCTAAATTCAGACTATTGCCAATGGTCATTTTAGCATCAGCACCAAATTTTATGTCAAAGGTGGATGTGTTGGTCTCGTAATTTTTACCCAAAAAGGTGTTCATGAAGGGAATAAATGATATTGGTGTTTTTGAGTTTCCTAAGGGCTTTTCAAATATCATATCACCCATGTAGGCTAAATTAAAAATGTCTTGATTTTGCGGAATATTCATCCATGTATTACGCACATTGTCAATGGTGTCAAATTGATAACTGTTAAAGCGCCATTTAGTTTCACCTTCTCGATATTTAAATGCGGAAAGAGGTATTTTTATTTCAGAAATATAAAAGTTGTCGTAAATTTTGGTTTCACAAACCCATTTAGTATCCCAGGCTAAATTAAATCCGCGTAAATCTGTACCACCTCCAGAAAGAAGAGCTTCCCTTTTTACGCCTAAAGGGTTTGTGCCAAAGAAAAATGCATTAGTCCCGTCATTAAATGTATCGAATAACAAAGTGACATTATCATTTCCTGAGGCTCTGAAATCACGTCTTAAAGATGGCACAATGTAATTGTTCGATGCTGAATTTACTTTTATTCCAATATATAAATTCAAATCATCAAACATCATTTTAATTTCAGTTTGTTGTTTTGCTTGTTTCTTATCTGTAGGGAAATGTTCCCAAAAATTTGTAGCTGGTTTTGTTAATTCCCATGGACCTTCGTCTAAAGAAGCATCAATTTTTATAGTTTCTGTGATATATTTGACATGAACTGTCTTATTGTTTTTTTGAGAAACACATAATGCAGTAACACTGAAAAAAGTTATGAATAAAAATTCCTTCAACACAAAAAATTATACAAAATCAAATGTAACACGAATATTGAATTGAAATAAAAATTTAATCAAAATTTAGCATTGTTTTAAGATTTAGTGAAAATAAACCTAATACTAATAAAGGGTTATTGTTGTAACGTGATTTACATTATTTTAAAATTATCATATCCAACCCTTAAATTTATAATCGGTTATAGATTTCGTAAGAAAATTATTTTAGAGGTATTATATGATTTTCTGGTATGATGATTGATTACTATTAATTGTTATCACGTAGAAATAATTACCGAGGTAGAATTACCTTATTAAATTGTGGTAAAACATTTGTTTAGTTAGTTCAAAAAAGCACTCTCGGGTGCTTTTTTTTATGCCAAGTAATTCTTGTGACCAGCTTTATGACATTTTATGGATGCTATAAGATCTGAAATTTATAAAATAAGTAGCGCATTTCATCGATAAAAAGGCTATTTATATCTTTATTTGTTAAAATTATGTGTATTTCATCGATTATTTAATGTTTTTTAACGATGATTTGAAATTATCTTTTATTTTTGAGGTGTACTAAGATTTAGTTTTTAGTTCAATGGATTAATTAATTATTTGCCTTATGTTAAGGAATTAGAGACCCTAAATCTACAACATAGTAAAAAAAGCAAATTGAAAAAAGCCGAGTTTGAGGGAACTCGGCTTTTTATTTTATATATCTGAACGTTAAATTTATTCTTGAACCAAGTTGTTTTTTAGTTTTAGGTACTTGATGTAACCAAAAATGTTGTGTAGTGCCTTTCATTAGCAGTAAACTTCCTGATTCAAGTAATAATTTACATTTATGTGATTTGTCATAACGGTGTTTTAAATGAAACATCCTACTAGCCCCCAAACTCACTGAGGCAATGACAGGATTCTGTCCTAATTCTTTTTCGTTGTCTGCATGCCATCCATTGCTGTCTCGTCCGTCACGATATTGATTGAGCAGGCAAGTTGTAAATATTTCATTTGTGGTATCTTCAATTTTTGATTTAATTTTTAGAAGTGTGCTTGTGAATTCATTTGGATACATCGTGATATTAGAGTAGGAATAAGGCCTTTTGTTGCTTCCATAAAGTGAGGTGAGTCGGGGCTGTTTATAAGTCTTACCAAATACCTTAATGTCGTCTTGTTGCCAAAGGGTTTCAGTCGTTAAAATTTGAAACAAGGACATGCTCTCATTCGTTGTGAAATAATTTGGATAATAAAAGACTTCAGCGTCTTTTAAATTTAGATTTACTTGCATTTTATTCAAACAATTATTTTTCTAAATTAGCATAAAATGAGATATCGTGAGAATTAAATTTATTTTTTTATGTCATATCATGACAGGGATAACATTTGCTCAAGTACCTCCTGGCTTTGTTTATGTAAAGGATCTTATACCATCGATTCAGGTTGATTTACGTTATTACTCTCAACAAAACTTTTTAGGAACAAAGGTTGACGGTTACAATAAAAATACGGCGATACTCACAAGAAAAGCAGCACAAGCTCTACAAAATGTTCAAAATGAGTTATTTCAAGAAAACTTGTCTATTCTAATTTACGATGGCTATAGACCGCAGGTGGCAGTAAATCATTTTGTTCGATGGAGTAAAGATTTAAAAGATACGTTACAAAAGAAACAGTTTTATCCAGAAATTCAAAAGCAATACTTGTTTAGAGAGGGCTACATTTCTTCAAAATCAGGACATTCTAGAGGCAGTACTTTAGATGTTACTCTGATAGATTTGACTACGGGTGAAGCTTTAGACATGGGCAGTTCTTTTGATTTTTTTGGGATGCAATCCTGGTTTAACTACAATTTGTTGAGTGATGAGCAAAAATCTAATCGATTACGATTACGTGAGATCATGGTTAAATATGGTTTTGCATTTTATGAGAAAGAGTGGTGGCACTTTACACTACAAAATGAACCATTTCCTGACGTTTATTTTGATTTTGAGGTAAATTAAATTTCGATACAGCCTTGTGAATATTTTACAGCTTGACCTTTAATAAGCACAACATCATTAACTAATTGACAAAATAACTCTCCTTGTCGTTTTGAAATTTGACGTGCATGAAAGATGTCTTTTTTAAGATATTTAGCCCATAATGGCACTAGTGAACAATGTGCTGAACCCGTTACTGGATCTTCAAAAATAGCCGCGCCAGGTGTGAAAAATCGTGAAACAAAGTCCGTATTATTTCCCTTGGATGTCACACAAATACCACCTAGATTTAAATCTATATTTGCTAAAATTGAGGCATCAACCTTTAGTTGCTGAATGTCCTTTTCACATGGATACATTAATATATAGTCACGTGCTTTATAAACTTCTTTTGGTTGCTTACTGAGGGCATTTGCAATAGTTTGTGGCAAAGCTACTTTTTCAGGAGGGCGGGAGGGAAATCTCATTTCAATGAACTCATGGTCTACCTTAACCTCGAGATCTCCACTCATGGTTTCAAATAAAATAATATCATTATCAAAATTTAAAAAATTAAAAATTACAAAGGCAGTTGCCAGGGTAGCGTGACCACAAAGGTCAATTTCAATTTCAGGAGTAAACCATCGTAATTTAAAAATGTTATCTTTTTCATGAACAACGTAGGCGGTTTCAGCGAGATTATTCTCTTGTGCAATATGCAGTAAAGTAGTGTCAGGAAGCCACTCTTTTAAGAGGCAAACTGCGGCTGGATTACCTCCAAATAATGTGTTTGTAAAGGCATCTATTTGAAATATTTCAAAAATCATATTCTATCTTACAATTAACTGTTTATTAAATAAACCTAAGAATTATTATTGAAAATTAAAAAATAGTATTCAATTCTCATTTTTAATGATAGGACTTCGAGGAGACTAAAATGTTGACGGATTATTGTTTTTTAATGGTAAAGTAAAAGGTGGTACCTACACCCAATTTAGAGTCAAACCAAATTTTGCCTCCAGCTGAATTAATGATTTTTTTGATAATCCATAATCCAACACCACTAGAGTCAGTTCTGTTTCCAACTTTCTTAAAGATTTCGAATACAAATGAGCTGTGCTCCTTTGCTATACCGATACCATTATCAGATATTTTAAATAACAAAAATTCTTCTTGTTCTTCCCAATTGATTTTGACATAAGATTGTTTCTGTTCATCTTTATACTTATAGCTGTTATCAACTAAATTTTGAAACACTTGTTGAATTTGTACTCTATTAAATACAATAGTTGGTAGTGGTTTTTCAATAGTGAATGTAAACTCATCATCCGAGTCTAAAAACTTATTTTTTCGATAGGTTTCTAAAACTGCATTTAAATCGATTTTTTCGTCAATACTACTATTTGCCATTCTTATTTCTGCAAATTGTAAAGTACTCGTAATCAACTTATCCATATCCTTAAGCGTATCGTTGATAGTTGATATGAAATCATTACTCTCCGCACTTAATATATCATTATTATCCTCCTGTAACCAATAGGCACATGTAGAAATTGTTCTCAATGGTGTTTTTAAATCATGAGAAACCAAATGTGCGTAATGAGACAGTTCCTCATTACTAGCGATTAAATTTTTAATTAATCCTTCATTTTTTAGATTTAACTGTTTTAATTCAGTAATATCTAAATACACACAAATTGAACCTGTAGTCTTATCATTTATATTTTTGTTTAAGGCTCTACTGACAAGCCAATATTTTACATCTCCATTTTTATTAACTATCTCTATTTCACATATGACACTATCACTGATGTTAATTTGAGTTGTTGTGTCTATATTAGAGAGATAAGATTTATTATTTAAAAGAGAATCTTCTGCTTTTTTCCCCAAAAGTTCTTTTGAATTGTAACCATACATATCACAAAAGGCTTTATTGACTGTTAAAATGATATCATTATTGTCAATCTCCATTAAGCCTAAATTCATATTACCGATGATTCCTTTATATTTTCTATTTTGAGCTTCAATGCTTTTCTCATAATTTACGTTAAGTGTAATATCACGAAAGCGCCAAACATGACTTTCTAATTCACCTTTAAAATAGATAGGAACATAATCACGTGCTAAAAATCTACCATCTTTTAATTCGAGAACTTCATTTAAAACTGGTTTGGCATTTGATATTCTCTCAATAATGTTAGACGAATAACTATCTTCATCCACGAAAAAGCCTTGGAGATTTTTTCTTGCTTTCGAACAATGTGTCCCTAATAAATCCTTTTTCATTGACAATGGCATTCCAAATATTTTTAAAAAACTATTACCAACATCAATAATATAGCCATCATTAGATTCAATTACTTCCGCATTGTGATCACTATTAAAAATAATTTCTAATCTTTTTCTAGTCTTTTCCAGCTCATCTTGTTTTAAGCGTTTTTCTAGTTGATTAACTGAATTTTTAATTTGAAAAGCTATTAAAGATGAAATGTTTGACAAAAAACTTAAATGAGTTTTTTTGTAAAAGTTTTTATCTAAATGTTCCGAGTCGATAACCCCAATAAGTTCGTCATCCAATAAAATAGGAACCGCAATTTCTGATAATCTGGATTCGACATCAATGATATATGAATCATGTAGAGTCGTATCTTTTACAATAATCCCTTTTTTTGTTCGAGCAACTTCACCAATTATGCCTTCAGTAATTGGAATCTTCAATTTATTTAATATCGTTTTTTCTGAACTAATTTTATGTCCAGTTGCTGCTAATTGTATGAGCTTATTATTGACAAGACCATAAAAAACACAATCATCAGTTTTTAAAAAATCAGCTATATGATTAACTAAAGTCCAAGCATTATTAAAAATATCATTAGACTTTAGTAGATCTTTTAAAATTAATGCCTCAAATTTTTTCATTCTATATTGTTCTTTCAACTTTTGATCTAAACGATAATTTGAAGTAATATCGCGAACAATTGCCTGGTAAGCATATGGTTGTTTTTTATTATTTTGGATTCGAGTTAATATTTCTGTTTTAATAGTTACTACTTTAAACTCTTTTTTTCTATTGTAAAATGAAATTTCGAATTCACTCCTATCAGATGTTTTTTTGTCTAGCTTTTCAAGAATTTTTTTGCGATTTGTGGAAGAAAAATCGCCAAATGATTTTGGCGCATTTTCTTTAGAACACCCAATTAGTTTTCGAGCTTCTTTATTTAATTTTAAAAAATTACCATCAAAGTCCACTACAAAGAATGCATCTACTAAATTATCAAGAAGATTTTTTTGAAATTCTGCCTGATCTTTAAGATTTGAGTTAAGGTTAACATTATCTAAGTAAAGATCACGAAGTCTTTTCTCAATGAATTCTTCTGCAATTAACTTTGCTTTACGCTCTCGCTCTAATGCTCTTTTGTATACATTTTTCATTTCGTACTATCGCTAAATGACAGTTTTTGTCAAGATACAAAGATAAAACAATATAATCGATGAAACGTATTAAGTATCGATGAAATACATTAAATGCTTTAATTTATAACGTCAACAATAAATTTGACACCATTGCCTTCATATTCTTTATCTATTGAAACATTTCCTTTCATTTTAAAATGATTAAAAGTTTCTTTCATAAGTCCAATAGCAAAATAGGTAAGTCCTCTTTTGGATTGATAAATCATTACGAGTTTGTTATCTTCTTTTTCGACAAGGCGAAATTGTGGTAATTCAGCATCCTCATACAACTTTTTAACTTCAATATGAATGTGTGATTCTATACCAGCAATTAAATCTATTGGATGTTGATATTCCTGAGTAATATAGGAATGTTTTCCAATGAGGTATGGGAATACAAATTTTCCAAATTCTTCTAAAAGAAATTCTGCAGAATCTTTTGTTTTTTCACAGACAAACGTTAACATGGTTACTAATTCATCAAATGGATAACTATTAAAAGCTGAATAAATTCCCCCAGATGGCAGATTAGAGCTTTCAATCATTTCGTCAACCATTTCGAGCCCTTGAGATTCTTCAACAAAACGTATAAATTCAGTAAAAACAAATCCTTTCATATTCTATTAGTGTAAGATCGCATCCAATATTCTGTAATGAGTATTAAATTCTTTTTGTATTCTTTAAAATCAATATGTTTAACAAAATAACCACAGACACCTAAAGTTTTACACTTAAAATAATCTTCTGCACTAGAGCTGGTTGTGTGAATGATAATAGGTATGCGTGAGAACTTCTCTATTTTTTTTATTTCAACAATAAATTCAATACCATTCATAATTGGCATATTAATATCGAGTAAAATAAAAAAGGGTAGTTCTGTTTGATTTAAATTATTTAAAATATCTAAAGCTTCTTGACCATTTTCAGCTGTGTCAATAGAGATGCTTGGGAATTCAGATTCCAACGTTTTTCGAATTCCTAAAGTGACGATTTTGTTATCTTCAACAATAAGGGTTTTCATTTGTGTGGGTGGTATTAATAAATATAAAATGTCATAATGGCAATTTACAAAAAAAAACAACTCTTATGTTTAAATAATCGACCAAAAAGACAAAGATATGTGCTTAAAACAATGTAAACTAACAATTTTTGTAAAAATTTAATTATTGCTTTTCACAAGACTTTTAATGTGTGATGGACCAATTTGACAGCAACCTCCAACAATATCTGATCCAAGTAAAAACCATTCTTTAGACATAGCGGTAAAATATTTTGGATTTGAATTTTTAATCCATGTTTTTGACTCGACATGATAGCAGTCTCCTGCATTTGGATAAATAATTATTTTTTTATCGGTTTTGACTGATTTTAGTTCCTGGATTAACGATGATATGTATTTTGGAGCTGTACAATTAACTCCGAAGGCGAAAATTGTAGGATGGTTTTTCAATAGTAAAGCTGCTTTTTTTATGGGTGTACCGTCGTTAAGGTATTGTCCGTCTTTACATGAAAATGAAATCCACGACGGAGTTTTAATGGTTTTTAGGATGGTTGATAAAACTTGAGTTTCAAAAAAAGATGGAATAGTTTCGAGAGCAATAAGGTCACAATTTGAGGCATCTAATAATTGAATTCTTTTTAAATGAAATTCTAATAGATTATTTTTTGATACATTGTAATCTCCACGGTATTCAGAACCATCGGCCAAATAAGCACCATATGGCCCAATACTTCCAGCAAGTAAGGGTTTGTCTTGACATTTATATTTTGTGCAATATTGATTGATGGCGCTTCGAGCTAAATCTACAGATTTTAAAATGAGACCCTCAGATTCACTTCGCGTAAAGCCGAGCTTCATAAATCCTGGAATTGTTGCCTGATAACTCGCTGTTGATATTATTTGAGCACCAGCGTTTAAATATGCAAGATGTGCATCCATGATCGCTTCAGGGTTTTTGTCTAATAAATTCGCAACCCACAGCTCATGATTTAAATTGCAACCAAACGATTTAAGTACGTTTGACAGTCCACCATCAAGTATTAACGGGTATTTCAGGGTTTTTAAAAGTGATTTCATTTTAAAAAAAGTTGTGAAACTAATCTACTGAATTTTGAATAAAGTTTGATTAATATGTATACAACTTATAAATAAGCGTAACTTTGAAATGTAATAAAAAATGACTTTCTAAATTAAATTGTCATTAATTCACTTATCGTTATGTCATTTACTCAATTAGGCCTATCTGATGCCTTACTAAAAGCAGTAGTAAAGCAAGGTTACAAAACACCATCTCTAATTCAGAGTAAGTCCATTCCCTTGATTTTGGAAGGAAAAGACCTCTTGGCTTCTGCGCAAACGGGAACTGGAAAAACTGCAGGCTTTACCTTACCTTTACTTCACATATTATCAGAAGGGCAATCATTACGAAAAAGACCTATTCGAGCGTTGATTTTAACACCAACTCGTGAACTAGCAGCACAAGTTTATAACAATGTAAACTCTTACAGTGAATTTTTGGATCTTCGCTCCACTGTGATTTTTGGAGGTGTTAATCAACGACCTCAAGTAGCAACTATTAAAAATGGAGTTGATATTTTAATTGCAACTCCTGGACGATTAATTGATTTACAAAACCAAGGATTTTTATCACTTGCAAATATTCAAATTTTAGTTTTGGATGAGGCTGATCGTATGCTTGACATGGGTTTTTTAAGAGATATAAAAAAAATCATAAGCTTTATGCCAAAGCAGAGACAAAACTTGCTGTTTTCTGCAACGTTTTCCAAAGAAATTAAGAAATTGGCAAGTGAATTTTTACACAATCCTATGACGATTGAAGTAGCACGCGAAAATAGTACAGTGGATGTTATTCAGCAGAAAGTTTATCGAGTTGCTAAGGCAAAAAAAACAGGATTAATAATTAAATTAATTTCAGAGGGTAATTGGAAACAAGTTTTGGTATTTAACAGAACAAAACATGGAGCGAATAGACTGTGTAAAAAAATGATTAGTGCTGGTATTTCTGCCTCTGCTATCCATGGAAATAAAAGTCAGGGAGCACGAACGAAGGCACTTCATGGATTTAAAAATGGTACCGTGAGAGTATTAGTTGCCACTGATATCGCAGCTCGTGGTTTAGATATTCCTCTTTTACCGCACGTAATAAATTTTGAATTACCGAATATTTCTGAAGATTACGTACACCGCATTGGACGAACTGGAAGAGCGGGAGCTAGTGGTGAAGCATTATCTTTGGTTTGCGGCGAGGAACGAGGCTATTTACGCGACATTGAAAAGTTAATTGGGCTAAAACTACCAATATCAATTGTTGAGGGCTTTGAGCCTGACCCCAATGAACCTAGTAAACCAGTAAAAAAGCAGCAACGACAATCGAGACATTCAAAAGCTCGAAAAACTGGAGAAGGGAAAAATACGTCTGAGCAACCGCACAAATCAAGACGATCTAAAAGACACAGAAACAGATATAGAAATTAATATAGCAACAAATATTTTATGGAGTCGCAACCAAATAATCCACTTCATGGCGTCACATTGAAACACATTTTAAACACATTGGTAAATCGCTATGGTTGGGAATATTTAGGGTATAATATTAGTATACGATGTTTTACTCACGATCCGTCAGTTGCATCCAGTTTGAAATTTTTAAGACGGACACCTTGGGCAAGAAAGAAGGTTGAAGAATTTTATATTGATATGCTGGAAAAACAGAGATGATAGGCATATATCAGCTTTTGTTTAATCTTATTTTTCTAATGCCGTAGTCAGTATCCCATTGTTTGACCTCTACAAAACCCATCTTCTTGTAAAGATTGATGGCGGGTTTATTTTTTACACCTGTTTCCACAAAAAAAGGTTTTTTACGGTAATGCATAAAAACAAAAGACATTAATTGTGAAGCGATACCTTGTCTGAAAAAAAACGGAAGAACAACAAGACTTTGCACGTGGGTATAAGAAGTATGATGTTTTATTTCAATGATTCCCGCTAACGTATCATCTTTAAAATATCCAAAAAAATCATTTTTACAGACCGCGAAATTTTCAATAGTTCTTTGTAATGGTGGAAAATTAATGGCTTCCAGTAGATCTGCTTCCACGGTATAAGATTTTTGAAAAACATGGTGCATGTTTTCAGCAGTAGTAAGTTTTGTATTGTCAAGTTTCTTTAACATTAAAACATGGTTTCAAATCGTTGGTAGGCCATTAATTTGTTTTTTGATGGCATCAAGCCTTATCAATCATGTGTCCCTATACTAAGTTGTCGTTGTCCTTCATAAGTGACTATACTCACTGCATTTGCCAGATTGAGACTCCGAACATATTTACTCATTACAGGAATTTTATAAACCTTTTCAGGATGTGATTCAATTAACCATTTTGGTAACCCAATAGATTCTTTTCCAAAGACCAAAAACATATCATTTTCAAAGGGAATTTGCCAATGAAGCTTGTTTCCATGACTCGATAAAAATACCATATTGACGTTCTTGTTAATACTGAAAAAATGTTCAACGGAGTCGTAATATTTGATGTTTAAATGCTGCCAATAGTCCAACCCAGCTCGTTTTAGGCGTGTATCATCAATACTAAAACCAAAGGGTTTTACCAAATGTAAGTTTGAGCCAGACGCTAAAGATAGTCTACCAATGTTCCCTGTGTTATTAGGTATTTCTGGTTCTATGAGTACAATGTTTAGTGGCATTCACCTAAGATAGTATTTATAAATTTATCAATCGAATCAATACCTTCAGTAGTTAGGTGTTTAACAAAGGCACTCCCAATGATAGCTCCTTTGGCCTGGTTGGTAGCTTGTTTAAAGGTCATGTTGTTTGAAATTCCAAAGCCAACTATCTGAGGATTGTTTAAATTCATGTCAGCAATACGCTTGAAGTAAGATGTTTGTTCATCTCCAAAACCAACCTGAACTCCTGTTGTACTTGCGCTACTCACCATATAAATAAACCCTTTCGAGTTAGCATCAATGTATTGAATTCTTTCTTCACTAGTTTGCGGTGTTATTAGAAAAACATTGATGAGTCCGTGAGCTTCAAAAATTTGCCTGTAATCACTTTCATAGATATCCATTGGTAAATCTGGAATGATAAGGCCATCGATACCAATATTTTGACACTTTTCACAGAATGCTTCAACACCGTACTGCAAAATTGGATTAAAATACCCCATAATAATAAGTGGGATAGAAACTGACTGACGAATCGCTTGTAGTTGCTCAAAAAGTATTTCAGTCGTCATGCCGTTTTGTAAAGCTTTTGTTGAGCTATCCTGTATTGTTGGACCATCTGCCAAAGGATCACTAAAAGGCATTCCAATTTCAATCATGTCAACACCATGTCTCTCTAAACTTTTTATAATTGATACAGTATCTTCTAGATTTGGATAACCCGCTGTAAAGTAAATTGATAATAGTTTTTTATCAGTAAGTAGTTGCTGCTTTATTCTATTCATTGTTATAATTTAAAATAATCAATATAGTTTTGTAAATCCTTATCACCTCGCCCTGATAGGTTTATGACTATAATATCATCATTTTTGAACTTTTTATGATCAAATATAGCAAGGGAATGGGAGGTTTCAATTGCAGGAATGATTCCTTCTAATTGACTTAAGGCCAATCCTGCTTTCATAGCTTCATCATCGGTTATTGACATAAACTCTGCACGTCCTGACTTGTAAAGATGTGCATGCATTGGACCAACACCAGGATAATCTAATCCTGCAGAAATAGAGTAAGGTTCTGTTATTTGACCGTCTTTTGTTTGCATTAACAGCGTTTTACTTCCATGGATAATACCTTCCTTGCCAAGAATAGACGTTGCAGCACTTTCTCCACTATGAATACCTTTACCTGCGGCTTCTACAGCGATTAATTGGACACTCGTATCCTCTAAATAATGATAAAATGCTCCGGCAGCATTACTACCACCACCAACGCAGGCAATGACATAATCAGGTTTTGTTGTGCCTTCTTGGTCTTTCAATTGCCATTGTATTTCTTCTGAGACAATAGACTGAAAGCGTGCCACCATATCAGGATAGGGGTGAGGCCCTACAACGCTTCCTACGATATAATGGGTGTCCAGGGGATTGTTAATCCAATCACGCATGGCTTCATTTGTTGCATCTTTTAAGGTGCGACTACCTGACATTGCGGGTATTACTTTTGCCCCTAGCATCTTCATTCGAGCTACATTTGGCGCTTGTCTTTTTATATCAATTTCCCCCATGTAGATGATGCATTCGATTCCCATTAATGCACAAACAGTAGCTGTTGCAACACCGTGTTGTCCAGCACCTGTTTCAGCGATGATTCTAGTCTTTCCTAATCGTTGTGCCAGTAAAATTTGCCCCACAGTATTATTAATTTTATGTGCACCTGTATGGTTAAGATCTTCACGTTTTAAGTAAATTTTCGTGTTGTATTTTTTTGACAAACGCGAAGCATAATATAGAGGTGAAGGTCGGCCAACATAATCTCTTAAGAGTTGCTTAAATTCTTTTTGAAATTCTGAATCTGACATTATCTGAAGATAATTTTGGCGTAATTTTTCAATATTTGGGTGTAACATTTCAGGTATAAAAGCACCCCCAAAATCTCCATAATAACCGTTGTCGTTTATGTGATAACTCATATCGATGATTTAAATTTTTTTAATTTTTCTATATCTTTTATTCCAGGTTTGATTTCGAATTTACTATTTACATCGAGAGCAAAGCAGTATTTTGAAATCTCTGTTCTTTGGAATTGTTTTAATTGTTTTACTTGTTTTAATCCAATACCGCCACTCAAAAAATAGGGCTTCGTTAGTTTATAATTTAATAGGATATCCCAGTCAAATAATGAGCCATTACCCCCTGGTAGTTTACCTTTAGTATCAAATAAAAAATAATCTACAAGTTTCTCAAAGGGGTTCAAGGCATTAAAATTAAACGTATCGTCTACACAAAAAGCTTTAACGATTTTAATATTTTGTAAGCCCTCACTACTTTGTTTATCTTTAGTAGGCTCCTGATTTTTTAGTTTCCAACGCTCTGATTCCAAATGGTATTTAGATTTTAATTGGGCGCAAAATTGAGGGCTTTCGTTGCCATGAAGTTGAATCATATCTAGATGATGTTGATTTACCTTGGCCATAATAAAATCTATGTCCTCATCTACAAATACACCCACTTTATATATAGATTTTGATATTTTTGGAATTGCTTCTTCCAATAATCTTGGAGATTTTTTATAAAAAATAAAACCCATAAAGTCTGGCTGAAGTTGGGCAACTGCTTCCGTATTATGTGGATGTTTCATGCCACAAATTTTGAGTTTCATACGATTAAATTTTTAATAAAATTTGATGCACTTTGACCAGGGTTATCCGTTTTCATAAAATTCTCTCCAACGAGAAACCCTTTAAAGCCAAATGGTTTAAGTTCTTTAATAGCCTCTATTGAGCTAATACCACTCTCTGAGATGCTTACAAACTCACTGGGTATGGCCTTACTGAGTTTTTTACTGTGCGCTATGTCAACCTCAAATGTTTTTAGATTTCTATTGTTTACACCAATCATTTGGAGTGACGGCATGAGTGAATTAGTTAATTCTGTGGTATTGTGTACCTCTAAAATAATTTCTAAATGTAAACTTTTGGCAAGTTCTGAAAAACGTTTTATTTCATCTTTTTTTAATATCGCAGCAATCAATAAAATCGCATCGGCACCGAAGGCTTTACTTTCTATTATTTGATATTCACTGATGATGAATTCTTTTCTCAGAAGAGGTAGTTCACAACTTGCTCTTGCAAGTAATAAATCATCTAAGGATCCACCAAAATATTTACTATCAGTGAGCACAGACATCCCGCAAACGCCAGCTTTTTCATAACCTATCGCAACATCTTGAACATTCAAATTATGGTTTATGACTGCTTTCGAAGGTGAACGTCGCTTGTGTTCAGCGATGATCCCCGTTGCACTCTGACTTAAATTTTGAACCAATGAGAATGTTGAACGGTTAAATAAAATAGATTGCTCTAGCTGATTAATTGGAATTAAACGGCTACGAAGTTCCACTTCTTTTCGTTTGTCTTTGACGATACGTGTTAATATATTCATTTACTTAATTCTATTAAATTCATTAATGCAGTTTTTGCTTTTCCGCTTAACAGGGATTCTTTTGCAAGCTCAAAACCATGTTGATGATCCATTTGTTTGGCTGTGGCAATCGCCAATCCCGCATTGGCACAAACGACATTGTTTTGGGCGTGAGTACCGTTGCCACTTATGACATTCATAAATATTGTCGCTGCATTTTTTATCGTATGACCTCCTGAAATTTCACTTTGCTTTATTTTATCAATACCTAAGTCCTCTGGGTGTAGTATGTTTTCACTTTTGTTGGAAATAATTTTTGTTGGTCCCGTTAATGAAATTTCATCGTATCCGTCAAGGGCATGTACAATACTGTAATTTTTATCTGTTTGTTGATATAAATAGCCATACAATCGTTGTAATTCTAAATTAAAGACACCTACCATTTGGTTTTTTGGAAAACAAGGGTTTACCATTGGTCCAAGCATGTTAAAGAACGTTTTAACACCAAGTTCACGTCTAATGGGAGCCACATTTTTCATAGCTGGATGAAATAGTGGCGCATGCAATACACAGATTCCTGTTTGGTCAATACATTTTTTTAGAAAATCAATATCATTTGAGAATTTTATTCCTAAAAACTCCATCACATTTGATGATCCGCATGATGACGAAACACCATAATTACCGTGTTTAGCAACATAAACTCCTGCTCCTGCAGTAATAAATGATGCGAGTGTTGAGATATTAAAAGTGTCTTGGCCATCTCCACCAGTACCGCATAAATCAATGGGGTTAAAATCTTTTAAATTAACGGGGATACATAATTCTAAGAGAGCATCTCTAAAACCACCCAATTCCTCAAGAGTGATACTTCTCATCATGTAAATGGTCAAAAATGATGCAATTTGATTCGAGTTATAGTCCCCTTTGGAAATATTAACCAACACATTTTTTGCCTCACTGCTAGAAATACTCTCATGATTTATAAGCCTATTAAGTAATTGTTTCATAATTTAATATTTTATCCAGTTTTCAAGAATTTTTTTCCCTTGAGGCGTTAAAACAGATTCTGGATGGTATTGCACACCCTTTACATCGTAGTGTTTATGCCTAAGAGACATAACATGACCTTGCTCATCAAGAGAAGTCGCTTCCAAACAATCAGGTAAGTTGGATGAGACAACCCACGAGTGATAACGTCCAACTTCAATGGTTTTATCCAATCCGTCAAATAAATATTCATCTTCAACGGTAATGTTAATTTTGGTTGCGACACCATGATAGACATTTTTAAGGTTGAGAAGGGTGCCTCCAAACACTTCGGCAATAGCCTGTTGACCAAGACAAACTCCTAAAATAGGTTTGTTTGAAGCATACGTCTTGATAATGGTTTTTAAAAGACCAGCCTCATCGGGAATCCCAGGCCCAGGGGACAATAAAATTTTATCAAAATTCTCAATATCCTCTAAAATTAATTGGTCATTTCTAACAACAGTCACCTGGCAATTTAGGTCCTCTAAATAGTGAACTAAATTATAGGTAAAACTGTCATAATTATCGATTACTATTACTGTCATTATAATGAAATTGTTTCGGCTAGTTTGATAGCCTTGGTTAAAGCTCCTAATTTGTTGTAAACCTCTTGTAATTCATGATCAGGGTTTGATTTTGATACTAATCCAGCACCAGCCTGCCAATGTAATTGGTGATTTTTGCTCAAAAAGGTTCGAATCATAATGGCATGATTATAATTGCCTTCAAAATCCATAAACCCGATAGCGCCACCATAAAAAGTTCTACTTGTTGTTTCATAGCGTTCAATTAATTGCATGGCTTTATGTTTTGGTGCACCACTTAAGGTTCCTGCAGGAAATGTGTCTGCAACAATGCGCATGGTTGATACATTCGAATGTTTTTTCCCTACCACCTTACTGACAAGATGTATCACATGAGAAAAAAATTGGACTTCTCTGTATTTTTCAACCACCACTTCATGACCGTTTCTGCTTAAATCGTTTCTCGCTAAGTCTACAAGCATCACATGTTCAGCGTTTTCTTTGACATCATTGACAAGGCGTTTTGCCAATTCAGCATCTTTTAAATCATCACCAGTTCTCTTAAATGTACCTGCGATGGGATGAATTTCAGCTATTTGATCGCTTACAACTAATTGAGCTTCTGGGGAACTCCCAAATATTTTAAAGTCTCCATAATCAAAGTAGAATAGGTAAGGAGAGGGATTGATACTTCGAAGTGCCCTGTAAACATTAAACTCATCACCTTTAAAACTTTGATGAAACTTTTTGGATAATACCAATTGAAATACGTCGCCCCTTGCACAATGTTGTTTTGCAAGCTCTACATGTTCTTTGTAGTCGTTATCAGTTAAGTTAGAGCGAATATCTCCTTCTGCTTTAAATCCATAGGAAGCGAAATTTTTAGCTTGTATTAAATGTAGTAAGTCATCAACATTATTGTCACTTTCAAAACAATGTGCAAAAATATAAGCTTCATTTTTAAAGTGATCTATAGCGATAATATTTTGATAAACAGCATAATAAATATCTGGTATATTAAGGGAGTTTTCCTTTTTTGAAATATCAATATCTTCAAAATACTTCACTGCATCATAAGCGGTGTAACCAAAAACACCATTATTTATAAATTTAAATTGTTCTTTAGTATCTGCTTTAAACTGTTGCGTAAAGTTGTGAATTTCGGTAGTTACGTCACTATCTTTTGTTTCCTTAATGGAGCGAATGCCGTCCGGAAATTGTTGTGTTATCAGGTTGTTTTCAACTTTAAAAAAAGCAATTGGGTTAGAGCATACATAAGAAAAGCTGTTATCGTTAGTATGGTAATCGCTACTTTCAAGTAAGATACTATTGGGATGCCGGTCTCTGATTTTTAAATAAATACTGACTGGGGTAATCGTATCGGCTACTATTTTTTTGTAATGAGTGTTTAATTGATACATATTATTAACATAAAAAAAAGGCTTGTCGTGAATGACAAGCCTTGATATATTGATTTATATATACTGGTTTAGTTCACGAATCTTACGTCTCGAGAATACCACCACCATGTATGATTTAAATTATTTTTCATTAATTCTTAATCAAAGGTAGAAATGAATTTTAAATTATCAAATGTTTTTGTCAAAAATATCTTTAAACCAATGAGGAGTTGGTGTTAAATCATAAATTAGTGTGTTAAAATTTCTGATTACTACAGTGAGATTATTATTTTTAAGACATGAAACTACTGCTTATTTTTTTGATTTTATTAGGGGTGTCGTGTAAAACCGATAAGCATGATGAGGTGGCTTTAAAATTACTGACTGTTGAAAAAACACAGTCAATTGATGTCCCTAGTCTTGAAATTTTAAATTATGCAGGTTTGGAACCATATTTATCAAAAGAAGACTCTTTGACGTATGTTGTAAACTTTTGGGCAACCTGGTGTGCACCCTGTGTGAAAGAATTACCTCATTTTGAGAAGTTAAATAATCAATACAAAAACCAAAATGTTGAGGTTCTGCTCGTCAGTTTAGATTTTCCAAGTCAGTATGATAAAAAATTAAAACCGTTTATTGAAAAACATCAATTAAAATCAAAAATTTTGGTTCTTGATGACGTTGATCAAAATAGCTGGATACCAAAGGTTGATAGCAATTGGGATGGTGCTATCCCTGTAACACTTATTTACAATAAGAGAAAACGTCAATTTTATGACAGAACCTTTGATTATGCAGAGTTAGAAAATGAATTAAAACAATTTATAAACTAAGTTAATATGAGATTTAATAAAATTATCACGCTGGTAATAACGGTGTTTCTATTAAGTGCCTTTACCAATGTAAATACACCCACTGTTATTCAAGGATATGATATCGGTGACATTGCCACAGATTTTTCATTAAGAAATATTGATGGCCAGATGGTTACGTTGGCAGATTACGAAAATGTCAAAGGGTTCATAATTATTTTTACGTGTAATACCTGCCCCTATGCCGTTCAATATGAGGATAGAATTATTGCACTTAATAACAAATATGTTGATCAAGGATTCCCAGTAATTGCGATTATGCCGAATAACCCGATCATAAAAACAGGGGACAATCCAAAAGCGATGAAAGCTAGAGCAACCTCAAAAGGATTCACATTTCCTTATTTATTTGACGAAGGGCAAAAAATATATCCTCAGTATGGAGCCACTAAGACACCTCAAGTCTATTTATTGGAAAAAACAAATGAAGGTAATATTGTGAGATATATTGGGGCTATTGATGATAACTATAAAGACGTTAAATTGGTTAACACAAAATATGTTGAGGAAGCTATTGAAGCGTTAAAAAATGGCAATGCTATTGAAGAATCTAAGACTCGAACAATTGGATGTTCTATAAAAAGTTAAATAACTTTGAAATTAAGGATGGTATAAGTGCTAATTTTCACATAAAATGAAAAGAAATAGTAACTTCGTAAAAAAAGATAAGTCGTGGATTTAACACAAAACGAGTGGCAACTGCAGCTCAATGAAGCAACTGATGCGGTTGTATTAGACGTCAGAACTGATTATGAATTTGATGAGGGGTATATTTCAAATGCAATAAATTTAGATCTTTATGAGGCCCAAAAGTTTATGGATAAAATGGCCTCTTTAGATAAACAAAAAAGCTATTACATCTACTGTAAATCAGGTAGTCGCAGCAGTCAAGCATGTGCTTTAATGAATCAAATGGGTTTTGAAAAAACTTATAATTTATTAGGAGGAATTACAGAATGGGAGGGACCTATAATTCAACATTAATAGTCGAAACATGAAACAGTTTTATATGTTACTGTGTTTAATAATTATCTGTCCTATTGGGTGTGATAAAGCTGATTCAAAGGGTGTCATAAAACTTGTAACTGTTGAAGAATTTAAGGAATTAGACGCGTTAAGAGATGTTCAACTATTAGATATTCGCACGCCTGAGGAATATAAGAGTGGTTACATAGAAGGTTATGGAAATATGGATTATCTATCTGATACATTTAAAGAGGAGATGGAAACTTTAGACAAATCAAAACCTATTGTTATTTATTGTCGCTCTGGCGGACGAAGTGGTAGATGTGCTACTTTGATGTTGGAAATAGGGTTTAAAGAAATATATGATTTAGAAGGCGGTATCATTCAATGGAAGGCAGAAAATAACCCTGTAATTGTAAACTCCGAAAATTAGAAATTATTCTGTATTAATTGCTTTTCAATGATATATGTGATGTCATCTTGATATTTCAAAGCTTTCTTCGTAAACTCAAATAAACTGATACAACGATCTAAATTTTGATTTTTGTAACTAACTTTATAATAAATATTTCCGTTTAAATAATCCGTCAATGCTCTCAATCCATGCATGAAAGGCATTAAAGCACAAGATATTGGTAATAATTTAATTTCTTTTTCTGTTAAGTTGAAATTATGATTAAACAGCCCCTTAACGAACTCTTCAAATAAGGTTAAATTAAAATTAATATTGGTAATGACTTGCTCATCCTCTTTTGATTCGCTTACAACAGTTCTTACAGCATCTCCAAAGTCATAATGAAAATAACCCGCCATCAGCGTATCTAAATCTACGAGACACAGTGCTTTTTTAGATGACTTGTCGAAAAGAATATTATTTAATTTGGTGTCGTTGTGACAAAGACGGCACGGTAGTTTGGTTGTGTAAAAAGTTTCAAAATAAGCTTTGTTTGTTAAAGCAAATGTTATTTCGTTACTAGCTGTTTTGTGTAATTGCTTGGATGTTTTTTCAAGTGCCTCTTGAAACTCATTTATTTTTGACGGTAAATGATTCAAATTTGCAATAGTTGTTGTAAAGTTATCGATATTGACATGCTTTAATAAAGAATGAAAATTTCCAAGTAAACGCCCAGCTTCAAAGGCTATGTTGACATCACTTGTATAACTAAAAACCTCGCTGTTCGGTACAAAGGAGTATAATCGCCAATAGGTGTCATTGTGTTGGTAAACAAGACTGTTTTCAAGTGTTTTAATGATGGAAAACGTCGTGTAATCACTATTTTTTAAAACATGTAATGCTTGTTTAATATTTAATTGTAAGGCATTCACATCCGTGAAAATAGTGTGATTTATTTTTTGTAAAACATAATGTGGCCTATTGAGATCACTGATCAAATACGTATCATTAATAAAGCCTTCGTTAATAGGACTTATCGTAACTTTTTTAAGTTTAACTTTAAATTGATCTAATATAAACGCTAACACTAAATCATCCATGGGTTATGGGGTATTATGACCACAGAGGAGAGGGGTATTGCTCTTGTTTCGTTAAGTTGCTTAAAGTACTTACTGCTTCAGCTTTATCTTCATAATACGTCACGCCAAACCAATCACTGTTGGCTGCGATGACCTCTATATTAATTAAACCATTAACCATCATTTCTTGCGCTACAAAAGGCAAATAAATTTCACTTTTTTCCAAGTTTTCAGGAACGTTTAAAAAATTACTAAAATAAGTTTCTATGTACTCAAAAATTGATGCGTTACAAATCCAAAAATTCATGGAAACAATGGTGTCAGGATCTAATTCATTGTTCGAATCTTCATCGACAATATGACCATCAATATCTCCAATTTTGGTGTGCTCTTGAATAGATAAAAGATGGTTGCCATCAACATTACAAACTCCTCGTGAAACGGAACCATGTTCTGAAAGCGTGTCTTTTAAATTATAACCCACAAGAGCATAAGTATTCTTTGACTCAAGAGAATTAATAAATTGAGCGGCACTTTTAAAGGCATTCTTCCCGTAATAATCGTCTGCATTGATAATCACAAAATCATCATTTATAACATCCTTAGCGCACCATACAGCATGAGCTGTTCCCCAAGGCTTAATGCGTTCGGTTGTCACAGATGCTCCTGTCGGTAGATTATTAATGTCTTGTACTAAAACATCCAAGGTTATTGTTTCTGGAATTCTGGCAGATAAATACTCCTTTAAATATTCCTGATTTTCCGCTTTCGTGATCACTACGATATGATTAAAACCGTTAGAAATCGCATCAAAAATGCTATATTCTAATAAAAATTCCTCACACGGTCCTAAACCGTCAAATTGTTTTAATTTTCCATAGCGACTTCCACTTCCGGCAGCCATTAATAATAACGTCATAAATAATAAAATTAGATCACAAAAATAGAGTTTTGACATCAAATTAGAAAGATTATAGTGAACTAACTTTAGCATAATTATGATGGTTTTTAATCGTTTCAATGTGCTATAATTTTCTGTTTAACGATGAACTCTGGGTTTATACAGATAAATTTATGAAACTAAAGACAAGAGGTTGTATTCTCGTGGTATCGAAAGATTTCGTATCTTATGATAACCATTAAAAAGTAATTCAGAATGTTTATATATCAGATATTATGAGAGGAGAATTGATTTTATTTATTGTCATGGGATTGTTTATTTTGAGTATTTTTATCTACTCATTTGGCACAAAAGGTTTTACTAAGTATCGCGATAAACTGCTTTCAGAACGTCGACATAGTAAATCTCAAAAACGAGAACAACAGTTTAAAACAGAAATGGATCACAGACAAAAGCAACGTGATGAATTCTATCGAAAAGCAAGAGAAAGAAGTCAAGAGATTCAAAAAGAGTTACAACATTTAGAGTCGCTAAAATTAAAAATTGATGCGATGAATGATTAATCAATCAAGTGATAAACATCTCCAAATGGCACTCTAAATCGCTCACCATAAATTCCTTTATCATCTCGTTTTCCACAACTTATTATCATGTTAATTTCTGCTGTTTTTGGAATTCCAACAATGTGCTTTACTCGGAGTGTATCACATCCTTCCATAGGACAAGTGTCATATCCAATTTCTGACATACTAATCATGAAATTTTGAGCAGCTAGGGCAGCGCTTTTATGCGCAACAATTCGCATATCACTCAGTCTTGCTTGTCGGTAAATGGGTCTAAATAGTCCTATAATTTGAAAGACGGCATATTTAAGGATACCGAGAATACCTAGAATGTCAAAGTAGGTAACTGGGATTATCTTTTGATAATAATTTAAAGCCACCTTTTTACGTTTTACCAGACGTTCTTCCATGTTGGGCTTATCGAAAACCTTATTTATGAATGTAATATTGGCTTTACTTCGTTTTTTCCATAAATCTTTTCTAGCAACGACTATCACAAGTTGTTGTGCTGTTTTCGCAGCATTTTGGTTAAAGCTGGCATGAGCTATATTTTTTATCACTTCTTTATTGGTAATATGATAAAATTCCCATAGTTGTAAATTACTGCTTGTAGGTGCTAACACAGCATTTTTAAGGCACTCTTTGACTTTCGAGGTTTCGATGTCTTCGTTTGTGTATACTCTACAAGAACGCCTGTAGGCAATGGCTTCTGAAACTGTTTTGTTCATATTAAATAAATAAGTTAGGAGATAAATCTTTTACAAAATCTGTGACTTTCAATAGTTCTTGATAATGATTGTGTAAGCGAGGATCAGGATTCGTGTAATGAAAGTTTTTATGCCTCCAAAAGGTCATGGCAGCCCCTGCATATACGGTAAATGCCTGAAGTGTTCTCTGTTCAATTTCCAGCAAAGTGACTACTGTTTTATAACCTTTTATTAACGAGGTCATTTTACTTAAATTAATTTGATGTTGGTCTCTGCAAGATCCAATGATGGTCATCCCAAGGTCAAACATCCTGTAATAATGTGCAGCTTCTTCAAAATCCATGATGGTAACACGGGATTGGTCTTTGCTAATGATGACATTACTTGGAAAAATATCACTGTGAATTAAACTTTTGGGTGCGTTCTCATCGATATGCTCATCGATATATAACTTCATTGTTTTTAACCAATCATTAAATGATGACGTAGGTGCATAAAGCGCTACTTCTGTAAATTGAGCACGATCATAACACGTTGTTTGTTTAATTTGTTTGGGGGTCTCTATTTGATGTAGTTTTCCTAATTCAATGCCCAAAAGATACAGATGCTGTTCAGATAGGTCCTCTGTCACAGTACCTTCTAAAAACTTTTTAACCATTAGAGGTTTTGTTCCTAGGCATGTAATTGCGTGATTTTTGGAATTTTTCAGTATTTTAGAGGTGCTAAATTGATGCTTGTCTAAATGTGTCAAAATCATAGCGAGTTCTTTAGCTTCAACAACAGATTTTTGCTCACATACGGTCAAGACAAATTTTCCTTTTTCAGTGACCACCAAATAATTTGAATTTTCAGAACCACCACTGAGGGGTTCAAAATCGGTGATTAATCCAAGTTGATAATCGTGACTTATTTGCTGTAACTTTTTTTTATCTAATTGTGTATATAACGCCATGGTATTAATGATTTAAATGCCAATCTGTTTCCATAATATGAATCAATGCTCGCTCTAAATTATGATGATCACACAAATATACCTTTTCGCATTTTGATTTCGCTGCTTCAATAGAAAAATGAGTTCCCTGATTGGGTAGTTCATTAATCTGTAACGCTTGTTTAATCACTTTAGGGAATTTTGCAGGATGTGCGGTTGCTAGGCAAATCATTTTCATGTCCTTAAATCTATTTTTATAAGTCTCTGCCGCAACAACAGCAACTGCACCATGAGGGTCTAACAAGTAATTGTCAGTGTCAAAAACGTCTTTTATTATGTTCAGAGTCTCAGTATCTGAGGCCTTGTTAGATATAAAACCATCATTAAAAATATGTTGAAGTTCTTTGTTAAAGGCAACATGACCAGTACGATTGAATTCATCAATAATGTGCTTAATGGCCGTTGTTTCTACGCCAGCAATGTAGAGATATCTTAAAAAATTGTAAGGAATCAAGATGTCTATGGCTGATGAAAGTGTTTGCTGCATTGGAGCTTTTGTAAATACGCCATTAGAAAAAATACGATTTAGACTGTCATTTTCATTATTTGCTGCAATAAAGTAATTAATTGGTAGCCCCATTTTACGAGCAAGACCACCCGCACATAAATTTCCAAAACCTCCAGAAGGTACAGACATGTTAATGGGTTCTCCTATGGTATTGACCACTTTGAAATAGCCATAAAAATAGTGTACGGTTTGCATCATGATGCGACCCCAGTTAATAGAGTTAACACTAGATAGCTTTAATGTTTCTTTAAATTTTTTATTGGCATACAATTTAGCAATTACCAAATCTAGATCGTCTCCACCTTCTGGACAATTTGAAACTGCGACAGGATGTACATTATGATGCGGTAGCGTGGTCATTTGACGCTCTTGCTCTATCGTAATCATGTCTTTAGGATATAACACCCAGGCTTGTAAATTTGATTTTCCAGCAGCAAAATAAGCCGTGGCTGGACCGGTATCACCAGTTGTCGCGACCACCAATGATAAGGTGTCATTCTTTCTTTTAAGAAAGTAATTGACCAAGTTTACTAAAAAAGCTAGGCCAATATCTTTAAACGAGACGGTCGGTCCATGAAACAGCTCCATGATAAATGTTTGAGGACGCGATGTCAATTGATGTATCGGTATGATGTCATCTTTTTCAAAATCTTGATAGGCCGCTTGAAGAATGTCTTTTAATTCCCCCTCATTTAAAATAGATTTATCAATATACAATGAGAGAATTTCATAGGCTAAATTGATGTAATCAAGCTGTTGCCATTGTTGTAATTGAGCAGTTGAAATTTTTGGAATACTTTCTGGAACATACAAGCCGCCATCAGCAGCAAAACCATCTAAAATTGCGGTTTCAAAATCAACGGATTGACCCCCACCTTTATTACTAATAAATCTCATGAAAGTTTGTATTTATAATTCCTGTAAATCGCAGAGGCAATTTTAATATCTTGGACAGCGACACCAGTGAGATCGGCTATTGAAATTTGATTGTCAGATTGGCGATGTAGCTCAATATTTTCAAGAGCATTTCCTAATTCGATGACCTTATTTTCAGAAAGACACCCATTATTTACTGCTCTAAAAATTTCACCCCGATGTTTACTTTGTGGTATACTGTCAGCAATTACAATGTCAGCTTTGTTGAGTAATTCGCTCTCAAGTTCTTGTTTGTTCGCTGTGTCTGATCCGACAGCAGTAATATGAGTACCTGGTTGAACATCACCTACTTTTAATAGTGCTTTTTCTGAGGGAGTGGTCGTGATTATGAGATTGCAGTGCTTAGCAAGCTCATTGGGTGTGGTGGCAATGTTTACTTCAAAATCATGGTGAATTTCATTTTTAAATTTAGATACATGATTAGCGTCTCGTCCCCATACCCAAACAGTGCGACATGGCGTTACTTGCTTGAGATACTCTAATTGTAATTTGGCTTGAATGCCATTGCCTATAATGCCAATGGCCTTTACTTTTTTTGGCGCGAAGTGACGGGCTACAAGAGCTCCTGCCGCTGCAGTTCTAATGTCGGTTAAATGACCTTCATCAAGCAACACTGCTTCAGGCTTTCCAGTCTTTTGACTAAAAACCAGCATGAGCCCCTGGCTGGGCGACACCCCTAATTTTAAATTATCATGAAATCCAGAAGCAATTTTGACCACATAAAAATCATCGTTTTTTATGTAACCATATTTTAGATGCACATCTCCTTTGGGTGCATAAAATTGTAGTTCTCCTACAGGTGGCACCACGGTTTCGCCCTTACTGTAGGCTATAAAACCATCGGCCATATCACTGATAACATCCACTGATGAGAGTAATGCTTTTATGTCGTTTAGTTGAATAATGTGCGTCATAAGAGCATGATTTTAATTAAAAATTGTTTGTAGTATGAAGATAAGAATAATTGCTGTGATTCCTTGAATACCTGTAGCGAGGGTGTGACTTTTAAGCGTTGTTTTGGTAGTCATTCCAGAAAATTGTGAGACCACCCAAAAATAACTATCATTAATGTGGGACACGGTCATGGCACCTGCACCAATGGCCAATACCGTCAATGCTTTTGATAATTCAGTGTCTAAACCTAGCGGTGGTAGTAGCGGTGCAATGATTGTAGCGCTCGTAATAATAGCCACAGTCGATGATCCTTGTGCTGTTTTTAAGATGGCTGCTAATAGAAAGGGTAGGAAGATACCAACTTGAACATCGGTCATGTGCGTGGCAATCAACGTATCAATGTTGGCAGACCTTAAAACAGCTCCAAAAGCACCACCAGCACCCGTTATTAGAATAATGACACCTGCTTCTTTTAAGGATTCGGTAACCCACAGTAATCGCTTGTTACTCGTTATGTCCTTATCAATTAAATTGACAGCGCATACTATACCTATGAAAAGAGCGACAAGGGGATGTCCTAAAAACAAGAGGATATCTAAGACAACCCCGTCCCCGAAAGGTTTTGTAGGGTAAGACGCTATTGATTTTAGGGCAATGAGACCAATAGGAATTATTATTGGTAAAATTATGCCAATGAGTGGTTGTTTTGAATACTGAGATTCAGTGAGTTCTGTATCATTTGCCTCAAGGTTCTGAGTGTCCAAATGTTTAAACCTTAAGGCCCATAAGTACCCAACGACAGCGGTGGGTATTGCGACAAATAATCCCACAAGAATAACCAAACCCAAATCAGCATTTAATGCTGCAGCTGCAGCCAATGGTCCTGGAGTTGGGGGGATGAACACATGAGAAACATATAGGCCAGTAGACAATGCTACTGCAAAAACAACGATTGAAATGCCTGTTTTTTTGCGTAAGGCCTTGTTGAGTGACGATAAAATGATAAATCCAGAGTCGCAAAATACGGGGATGGCTATTAGCAGTCCTGTAAAATTTAAAGCCAATGGTGATTTATGCGAACCAATCACATTGATAAGAGCTTGCGCTAGTCGTCTGGTAGCGCCTGATTTTTCTAGAAAGGTTCCAATGATGCTTCCAAAAGCAATGATGATTCCAATACTTGATAATGTGTTGCCAAATCCTTGACTTACGGTGTTTAAAATAAGTGCTCCGTCCAAGTTTAAAGCAAAGCCTGACATCACAGCGGCAATGATTAAGGTGAGAAACGGATGTATCTTAAAGTAAGCAATGGCTACAACAATGAGAATAAGAATTATTGGGAGTACTAAAAACAAACTCATGTTAGGTGGTTAGCGATGGTGATTAATTACAAATTACTACCTCAATATAAGCAAATTATCATCGTGACTAGGGGCAAGATTAATTTTTACTCCAACGATTATAATAACCGCAGTTCTTTGACTGTTGGGAAACTAAACCATAAAAAAAGACTGCTGTTTAGCAGTCTTTTTAAGTTATTGTAAAATCTTGTTTGCATTAGTCTAAAACAAATACAGCTTGCAAGTGCCATTGAAAGTGGCCTGTTTCACTTATAAAGTTGTTTAAATCATCCTTGCTTCCAAATTTAGCGAGGGTTTGTGCTCTTAGACCGAAATTTTTGTCATCCGTTAGCCACCACATTGCACTACCACCTAGATTAAGGGTCATGTAGGCTTCTTTTACATAATACCATCCAATACCAGCATTTGCTGTTAGTTCTATTCTGTT
>Ga0208949_1000019_pt1 | contig 79712 bp, 68 predicted proteins | sample AOAMet1_03_M0_10_2_FD_188231 | JGI IMG/M metagenome (GOLD analysis project Ga0208949, IMG submission 188231) | Ammonia-oxidizing marine microbial communities from Monterey Bay, California, USA - CAN11_03_M0_10 (SPAdes) | ecosystem: Environmental > Aquatic > Marine > Intertidal zone | place...
CAGAATGCCGCTACCGCCTTGGTCGGCATTTGAGTCTGACATGCGTTTGCCGTAAAAATGAGTGACCCCATTTCCGGTGTCGATTTCATCTCCAGCTTGTACTCCGCCTTCACTCATGGCGGCCATGAGGCTCGCTAGTTTAAACGTGGAGCCAGGTTCGACAGCGGTGCCAATGGCGTGATTGAACGACTCAAAATATTGAGATAGCTCGCCTTCCTTGGGAGTGTCTGAGGATCGAGTGAGGTTGGCCATCGCGCGAATCATTCCGGTACTGACCTCCATCAAAATCACCGTTCCCCAGGCAGCATCATGTTCTTGTAGCTGCTGACGCAACGCATTGGACGCGACGTCTTGAAGGTGCATGTCGATGCTTGATATCACGTCCAAGCCCGCCTTTGGTTCTAAGATGAAGTCGTCCGATACCGGCATCCATTCCCCGCCTGCGATGCGCCGTTGGATTTGCTTTCCAATGCTGCCAGATAATTCGTTATTCCAGCTCGCTTCAAGTCCAACCCGGTTTTCATTTCGGTCGATCCCGATGGTCCGAGAAGCCAAATCTCCGAATGGCTTGCGGCGTTGTTCTGTCCGTGCAAATGTGAAGCCTGACTTGAACCGGCCTCTGCGAATAAACGGCAGTTGTGCAAGTTCTTTTTGCTGGATGTACGAGGCGCGACGAGCGATGAGTGTGTTGCGCCGTCCCAAATTCCTTCCGTTTCGAAGCAATTCCCGGTATTCTCTAGGCGTTCGGTCTTTCAAAATTTGACTCAATCCGAGGCTTAAGCTGTCCAGTTCCGTGTCGAAAGTATTCCAATTGATGGCCTCGCTTTTGCTATCCCACCGCACTTCAAAAATGGGGACCGATGTGGCGAGCACATTTCCATTGATGGCGTAAATCTGACCGCGTGAGGGGTTGATGTCGCGCACGCTTGATTCAAATCGTTCGCCGACTTCTTTCCACTGCTCGTGCTCAGCGCTTTGGATCCAAAGAATGCGTCCGAAGATGCCAACTCCAAGAGCTGCAAATAGGCCGAATACGAGCCAGGCACGTGTGGAGAATTCTTTTCGATTCTTCATGGCGTGCGTTGCTTTTGTTCCAACAAGAAGGGTGGTTCAACGGGTTGGCTCAAACCAATGTTGGCAATGCTTTCTTCGACACGGCTTTGTTGCAGTTGCGTTTCAAATTGGGCTTTGATTGTTTTGTATTCGGCACTGAGTTCTTGCAGTTGCCGCTTGTTTTGAATTTTTGCACGCTCCATTCGTTCGAACTGGTATCCCATGGCGATGTACGCGATGAATAGACCGCTTATGAAAAGGAGGTAGGGGATGTGCCGTGTGACGCCTTCGCGGGTAAGAAATTCTCCACTCAATAGGTCGCCAATGAGCGGGGTGATTGAGTTTTTTTGACGGCGCTGTTCACGCTTCTTCGAATCGGATTTGCGATTTAATTTGAACGGCCACCAAGACTTTTTTGAATTGCTTTTTTCACTGATGACTTGATGCTTCGGGCGGTTGCGCGGAGCATTGGGGTTGATGCTTTTTTGGGCTTTAAGCCGGTCTGCTTCCCGCGCTTTGCGCTCTTGGAGGCGCTTGTGCTGCGCTTCCATTTGGGCAGGGCTCAACCTTCGGTTTCCAGGTTTTTTGGATGCATCGGCAGGCTTTTTGAACCATGATCGCAGGGAGGAAAGGGGATTCTTCATGCGGTCGCCGATTTGATTTGTTCAGTCGTCAAAGCGGTTCGTTGCGCAATGCGAAGTCGGGCACTGCGGGCCCGAGGATTTCGCTCTTGTTCCTCGCTGTCAGCAATGATTGCTTTGCGCGAGAGGAGGTCGAAAGGACAGAGCGCTTGTCCTTTGAAATCCCGGTGAATGGTGTCTTCGAAATTCCCAGAGCGCATGAAATGCTTGACCATGCGGTCTTCCAGGCTATGGTATGAGATGATTGCCAAGCGTCCGCCTTCTTCGAGCAGTTCGATGGAGGACAAGAGCATGGCTTGCAATGCTCCTAGCTCATCGTTGACTTCAATGCGGAGCGCTTGGAATACTTGAGCGAAGTACTGATTTTCCTTTCCGCGAGGGGCGAGGAAGTTCAGGACGGCCATCAATTGGCTCGTCTGTTGAATGGGGCTTTCTTTTCGAGCTGCTTCAATGGCGTAGGCCGCCTTGTCGGGTCTTTTTAGCTCTCCATATTGCCGAAAAACGCGGGTCAACTCAGCGACGCTGTATGTGCCCACTACTTCTGCGGCTGACACTGGCTGAGATTGATTCATGCGCATGTCTAGAGGGCCTTCGAAGCGCGTTGAAAATCCACGAGATCCAGTGTCAAATTGATGGGAGGAAACGCCAAGATCTCCCAGGATTCCATCCACGTGCCGCACACCCTCTTGCCGCAGGAAGTTCCGCATGTAACGGAAGTTCTCCGGAATCAAAGTGAAACGGTCATCGTTGGGGACATTGTGGTGAGCATCGGCATCTTGGTCCATGCCAAACACCTGTCCGTTATTGCTTAGTGCGTCCAACATCAAGCGTGTGTGTCCGCCGCCACCGAATGTTGCGTCAACAAAAATGCCGCCTGCATTGCTACCGATGCCGAGTCCTTCGAGGCTCGCTGAGGCGAGGACTGGGATATGGTACGCAGTGGCATCCATGGCTCAATTCTCTTTTGATGGTTCGATGTCCTTTCGGACTTCTTCGGCGAGCGAACCAAAGTCAAAATCTTCCACGTCGTCCAGCACATTGCGGTCGTAACGTGTTTTGCTCCACACCTCGATTTTTTCGCCCAAGCCCGATACGATGATTTCGTTGTCGTTCGGCAATTCTATGCCGGCGTGTTCGAGCAAAAGGGCTGGGATGTTGATTCGACCGGATCCGTCGAGTTCAACATGGGTGGCGCCCTTCATGAATTTTCGTTGAAAAAGTTGATGCTTCTTATTGTACCGGCTTAGGCTAGACATTTCGCGATTCACCTTGTCCCACTCTGGTTGAGGGTAGATGACCAAGCAGCCTTCGAAGATGTCGCGATTGATCACCAAGCCATGCTGGAGCACGCTACTCAGTTGCTTTCGCAATCGCGCAGGGAACATCAGGCGCCCCTTGGCGTCGATTTTGCAATTGTATTCTCCGAGCAGATTTAACATGGTTCTTTTCGCTTTTCAAAATTACCCAAGTTTTACCACTTTCTCCCACTCTATGACACTTTCTCCCACTTTGTGGAAAAGTTGTAAAGGGTGAAATCGTTATAACTGAGCACCAGCAGGAGAAAGCGAAAAATCAGCCGCGAAGCCGATTATTCGCTATTAACATGTTTTCAACAGGAATTGTGAACACAGAGAGGTGAAACGAAGGCACGAGTGGCTCATGCCACAAGCATTAATTGCCTTTCCTTTGTGCTTTGTTTGCCTGAGCATGATTTGAATGAGAGCACCTATGAAAACACCAGAGATCATTGAGCAAGGAGATTACCGGTACATTGAATCGGGGTCGGGAGAGCCGCTTGTCGTGCTCCATGGACTTTTTGGAGCGTTGAGCAATTTCAAAGACGTCTTTGATCACTTTTCGTCTCGTTTTCGGGTCATCATCCCAATGTTGCCCATTTATGAGCTTCCAATGCTAAAGACGAGCGCGAAGAACTTATCGGAACACATCGAGGGGTTTGTGGATGAGCTGCAACTCGATCGCGTTCACTTACTGGGCAACAGCTTGGGGGGACATGTGGGGCTCATCTTCACCAAGAACAATTTGGAACGAGTGGCTTCATTGAGCTTGACGGCAAGCAGTGGACTATATGAGAATGCTTTTGGCAACAGCTTCCCACGTCGAGAAGACAAGACATTCATCAGGGACAAAGTTGGAGTGACTTTTTACGACCCCAAGCATGCCACGGATGAGCTTGTTGACGAATGCTTTGAAGCGGTCAATAGCCGGGAGAAAATTCTTCGCATTCTCGCCATTGCGAAAAGTGCCATCCGACATAATATGTCGAAAGACTTGCCAGCGATGAATACACCCGTGTGTTTGATTTGGGGGAAAGATGACATCATCACGCCTCCCGAAGTAGCCAAAGAGTTCCATGCTGGTTTTCCGGACAGTGACTTGTTTTGGATCGAGAAATGTGGTCATGCGCCAATGATGGAGCATCCAGCGGAGTTCAATCGTATTCTCTCGGCGTGGTATGATGCACGAGGGATTGGGAGCTGATAAAGTCATGGACGTCAAGAACGCTGAATTCATGAAGTCGAGCGCGCATCCGCAAGAATGCCCGCCGCCAGAACGTCCTGAGTACGCTTTTATCGGACGTTCCAACGTGGGGAAGTCCTCCTTGATCAATATGTTGACCAATCGCAACAGCCTGGCAAAGATTAGCTCAACCCCGGGAAAAACGCAGTTGATCAACCACTTCGTAATCGATGAAGATCGAGAGAAGAATGGTGTGCCGGTGAGCTGGTATTTGGTGGATTTGCCTGGTTTTGGTTATGCCAAAGTGAGCCGATCTAGCCGCGTGAAGTGGCAGAGAACCAGCGAGCAGTTTCTTAAAAGTAGGCCCAATTTGATGTGCGTCATGATGCTCCTCGATAGCCGCCATTCGCCCCAAAAAGTGGACATGGAGTTCATGGAGTGGATGGGAGAGAATCAGCTTCCTTTTGTCATGGTGTTTACCAAGGTGGATAAGCTGAATCAGGCCGATCGCGCTTCATTTTTGCCTGAATATGAGGCGACCATGCTCAAGCGTTGGCACCGAATGCCACCCGTGTATGTGACCAGTGCAGAGAAGGGTGAGGGTCGAGAGGAAGTGCTCCGATTCATCGAACAGACCAACGCGCTTTTCGAATCGCGTTGACCTTGCTCGGGGCAACGTTCAATCTTTGAGGACGCCAAGGCGTTTGGCAAGTTCTTCGGTGAAGCTTCTGACTGCATCCGCATGCGTTTTGTCGTTCGTTGCTCGCTCCAAGGTCGTGGCCATGGTCATCATGGTTTGGCAAATGAAATGCCGCATTTCTTCTACGCTCATTTCCTTGGTCCACAGGTCCATGTGAACAGCATTTCCGTCTTCCTCGTCCCACATCGCCAATGCCATTGCCTTGGCGGCTCGATTGCGAACATCGCTGTCCTCTGCAGACCATTGGATCTTTGAGGGCACCTTGTTTTCGTCTGTGGTGATGTCGATTTGAATTTGAGAGGTGGTCATGGTGGTTTCTGTTCGTGCGATGAAAGTCGTGCGGCAAAGGTGGTGCGGAAAATGCGTTAAGCGGGACGATAACTCTTGATGATTGGCAAAGGATCTTGCAAATTGATCAGGTCGCTCATGGTCCACTCTGGATTTTCATCCATGAAATCACTAACCATACGCAAGCCCAGCCAAGCTCCAAGTCGATCGGGACCTTCTTGCGGGATTCCTCCAATCCGTGTAAACGGAGCTTCGTCAAACCATCGCCCAAATTCCATGCGGTTTGAGTTGAATAGCATGTCTTGCGGTTGCAATTCGAGCCAGATGGAACGTTCGTTTTTCTGTGCCCATTGAAGGTCCTCTTCACTCCAGTCGAGCAAGTTGCTGAGGGAGGTATTGGGCAGGCATTTTTGGAGTAAAAACATCATTTTACCCCAGTAGAGCAGCTCGTTGACACATTGGCTTGAATCGTAAAAACGTTCGCTGAAATGCACAAGGAGCCAGCCTCTTAATGCGGTTGCGGGCACGCGATCAGGTTTCATTTTTGCGCGCATGTATTGAGGGAACATGCTCGGTGGAAGTGACTGCACCACAGGGTGTTCTGGCCCAAGAAACCACTCCAGGCCAATGCCGAGATGCGTTGAAGTGGGGTAAACAGCGAAATTAAACCCGCTGTTCATCCAGGCGATGCGCGGTGTAATTTCATTGGGCAACAAATGGTGAAAGCGATCAAATCCGAGGCAAAGCTGTCTCCCGTTTTGCGCGAGATTGCTTGCAGATCCGGAGGTGGATTCAATGGCCAATTCGATTGGAGAAACGTCCGGATGGATTCTGAATTGCTTTAGCTTCTCGACGGTCTTGGAAGAATCGGCCGCGCCAATCCTCAGAATGTCCTCCGTATAAAAAGGGCCGAAAGCTCCGGTGGTCGCCGTCCAAGTTGCGAAAGCTTCTTCTGCATTTTCGGGCAGTTCAGCAATGATTTTTCGGACATCGAGCGTTCGAGATGCATCCTCAGGCTGAAGAGCCGATTCCGGAACATCCCAACGTCCATCGCTGCAACTGTTGAATAAGAGGCATGCCATGGCAACTGCACTAAGCAAGCTGAGGCGCTGAGCTCGTGAACAATGCGTCGTGAGAATTGTCTGCCGATTGAATGAAATCATTGAGTCGTTGCCATTAGTTTTGAATCATTGCAAAGATGAAACAGTCAAACCGCTTTCGAAATTTATTGAGAACCTTATTGGTGTCAACCGGTTTTCTCCTTTTTCTAAGTCTCAACCTAGCGAGGGGTCAAGGCTACCATCTGGGGTTGCAGCTCAAGCCCAACATTTCCATGGCTGAGCCACGGGAGCTATCTCACGCGAACATCGGGGCCGAGACGCACTTCGGTTATGGTTTTGTGTTTGACGCGATGTTCACCGAAACCTATGCCATTGGAACAGGGGTGAATGTCTTTTACAACGGAGGCGTCACGCAGCACCTTGCCATGCGTGAAGATCAAAATGGTGCCTTCATTGAAGCTGTTCAGCTTCGGCAGCAGCAGCAATATGTGGAGATTCCTTTGACCTTTAAAATGCGAACGAATGAAATTGGCTATGCGACTTACTTCGGCCAATTTGGAATGGGATTTGGTCTAAACGTGCGCTCTGAAGGAACCCAAAAGACCACGCCATTTGCAGTGCTAGATTCATTGGGAGGTGTCTCAGAATTGGTGTTTAGTTCCGCTCTATTGGAGTCCGCTGCCAGCGAACAAGTTTCCATGGCTGCTCGAACCCGCTTGTTTCGTCCGAGTCTGATCATCGGATTTGGAGTAGAACGTCGATTGACTGGCACCACGGCTTTGGTTTTCGCTGTGCGTTACAATGTGGGACTTCGCAGCCAATATGAAGATTTCAGCGTTTTGCAATCTCAATCTGCAGAGGAGTTGATCTACCAATACGACGCTGCTTCGGGTCAAGAGTTACCGGTACCCGTTCAAATGCAAGGAAAAACAGGTCAGATTGAACTTTGCTTCGGTCTGATGTTTTAATCCCTTATGCAGAACAGCTTCTCTCCCTCCAGGGCCGCCGGATTCATCGAACAATGGTTGAAAGATTATCAAGCCAATGCAGGGACGCGCGGCTGGGTCATTGGGGTGAGTGGTGGCATTGATTCAGCAGTTACCTCAGCGCTTTGTGCACGCACAGGGTTGCCAACACTGCTTGTGGAGATGCCGATTCATCAGCATCTGGACCAGGTGAACCGTGCCCAAGAACACATTCGATGTTTGCAGGCTTCACATGCCAATGTGGATGCCGTGTGTGTCGATCTAACGGCTGTATATGAAGGGTTGGTTTTGGCGCTTCCGAACATCGACGATGAATCAGGCGCGCTGGCATTGGCCAATTCCCGTGCTCGAATTCGAATGACAGCGCTTTATGCCCTTGCCCAGCAGCGAGGTGCGTTGGTGGTTGGTACTGGAAACAAAGTCGAGGATTTTGGTGTGGGTTTCTACACCAAATATGGCGATGGAGGGGTCGACTTAAGTCCCATTGCGGATTTGATGAAGTCAGAGGTGTTTGAGCTTGGTGCTTCACTCGGAGTTGTGCAGTCCATTCAAAATGCTCCCCCAACAGATGGGCTTTGGGGAGATGACCGCACCGATGAAGATCAACTCGGCGCGAGTTATTCCGAATTGGAATGGGCGATGCAGGAAGAAAGTTCAGGGGATCAAGCTTGGTCGGCTCGTCAGCACGAAGTCATGGCCATATACCGCCGATTGAATCAGGTGAATCAACATAAAATGCAGCCGATTCCAGTTTGTGTCTTGCCAGACCATATCCGATTTGCTGATTAAAGGCTGCTATTTTTCTTCTTCTTTCTCTTCTTTTGCTTGAATGCTCAATCGTGTCTTGCGTTCTCCGGAAGCTCCCTGCCAAATCAGCTGGTATTCGCCCAAGCCGAGGTAATCCGAACTTCCGCTGATGCGCATTGGGACTTCTGCCGTCTGCCAGCCTTTTTGGATGAAAACGGAATCAGAAAGTTGGAGGCGTTGGCCGGCAGAATCTTCAGCGAGCCAAATTCCTGCTGTTTGCATGGGAGAAAAACATGTGACTAGAGCGTTGATCTCAGCAGGATCGCTCCAAGACCAGCCGCGCTCTCCCCAGTTTTCATTCCACGTAACTTCCACGAGGGTATCCAAAGCAAGCAAGCGAGGCGCTGAATCCGCCCATTTCTCGTTCGGGTTCCATTCGCTCAAAAGCAAATCAATGTCAAGCACCCAAATGCTGCGGCCATGCGTGCCGATGACCAGTTCATTTTCTCGCTCCTGAATTGCAAGATCGTGCACGGGGACCTGAGGGAGATCGGGGTGAAGTACGCTCCATGTTTCACCAGCGTCTAGGCTCGCATAAGCTCCGCCATCGGTGCCCGCAAAAAGCAAATCGGAATGGGTCGCTGATTCCATGAGCGCATTGACGGGTTCGCCTGGAATGCCACCTGCCTCCGCACTCGAGCCGATGCGATCCCAACTTCTGCCGTCGTTTTCAGTGACGAACACATACGACTCGAAATGGTCGAGGCGGTAGCCATTGAGCGCCACATATAGACGGTCCTTGGCATGGTGACTCCAAAGCACTTCACTCACCCAAAGCGTTTGCTTCTTTTTTGGATTTTGTGGGACCGGCGACGTGAGGTTGGACCAGCTGTAACCTCCGTCGCGGCTGATTTGAATGAGGCCGTCATCTGTTCCAATGGCCAATTGTCCGAAGCGAAGCGGACTTTCGTGCATGCTGGTGATGGTGCCAAAAGGCACATTTCCTGGAATGCCACCCCTTGTCAAGTCGCGGCTCAATGTTTCCCATTCACGGCCTTGGTCAAATGACCGATGCACGCGGTTGGAGGCCATATAGAGGATGTCTGGTTGGTGGCGGCTGAGCCAGATGGGCGTTTGCCAATTCCACCGCAATGGCGTTTCTCCCAGTTGATGCTGGGGGTGAAGGCTTGTGTATTCTTGGGTGTTGCGATCTTGTCGGCTGTACCATCCGAATTGAGAGCCAGAAAAAACGACTGCGGGATCTCGAGGATCCACTTCGATTTGCATTCCGTCACCTCCTCCTATCATTTTCCAATTGTACTGACCGCTTTGCTGCCATCCGGGTGATGCCTGATAACTTGAGGAGCCTACCCAACTGCCATTGTCTTGAAGTCCGCCATAGATGTTGTAGGGCGTGGCGTTGTCTACTTCAATGGCGTAGAATTGGCCAACTGCAGGACTGTTGCATTTTATCCAATGCGCGCCTCCGTCCCAAGAGATGTTTATGCCTCCGTCATTTCCGTTGATAAGGTGCTCTGGATTCAAAGGGTTGGACCACAGGAAGTGGTGGTCGACATGGACATTTTCGGCTCCGATCGATTGCCAGTTATTGCCGCCGTCATTTGATTCGAGCAGCGGAACGCCTGCAATCCAGAGGTGGTCGGGGTCGGTGGCATCGACTTCAATCAGTCCAAAATAATAACCATACGTGTAGCATACATTTTCGAGTGGTTCTGCATGTGTGCGCTCCCAAGCAGCATCAGTTGATGGGTTGATGCGGTACACTTCGGCACCGACAATTTCTGCTTCGAACAAGGCCTTGTTTCCGTCGGTGAGGAAGTCGTGCAAGGCCTGAGGCTGCAGTTCATCATTTTGAACGCGTTCGAAGACTTGAGCAGCCGTGATGTCCAAAGGAAAATTGTTCTCAGCGAGAAAATCCTCGAGCAAAACGGTATCTAATTTGCTGAAGTTTTTGGCGCTCATTCCAATGAAAGTATCAGCCTTGTACCCTTTTGCATCGGCATTTTCTGCAGCCTGTGGCGTTTGATTGTCGACCAGTGCAAAAAGCTCCATTGAATCGGCATGCCAACTCAAGCCAATTCGTCCTGTGAACTCAGACTTAGGAAACCCATTCATAGCAGATAAATCTCGCCAGGTTGTTCCCCCATCCATGGACTCCCAAACGGCGCTTCCGGTGCCATTTCCTTGAAAATCCCAAGCGCGGCGAGTTCGATCCCACGTTGCTGCGAACAAGTGTTGTGCATTGTTGGGGTCCATGATGAGGTCCACTGCTCCAGCCGTTCCATGCATTCCTTGAACATCGAGGGTTTTCTCCCAGTCTTCTCCACCATTAATCGTGCGGTAGACGCCTCCTGATTCGTTCTTTGAATAGAGCGGTCCAAGAGCCGCAACGTATGCAACGGCTGCGTTTTCAGGGTCCAAAACAATTCGACCAATGTGTTGTGTCTCAGGCAATCCGAGGTGTTTCCACGTTTCCCCAAGATCGTCGCTGGCATAGACACCTGTGCCGGCATAGGAGCTGCGTGAGGAGTTGACTTCACCTGTTCCGAGCCAAATGCGTTTGGAGGCAGTATGATAGGCCACAGCGCCAAGCGTAATGCTCAGGGCGTCATCAAACAGAGGCTCAAAGCTCGTGCCATGATTTTCAGTGAACCAAAGCCCGCCAGATGCATATGCCACGAAAAAAGCACTCCCGTCTTCGGCTGCGAGTGCGACATCGGCTACTCTTCCGCTCATCACGGTAGGTCCAACATTGCGCAATGGAAGTCCCGCTGTCCATGAATTTTCCCGAGCATTTTGCACCTGCTTTTTGACGTTCATTCGCTGGGTGACATCAGTAGGAGACAGCAAATTTTTGGACCCATTGCTTTGCGCTTGCGCTGCCTGACCACAGATGAAGTTAGATAGAATGAGCAAAGCAATTGCAGGAAGTGTTCTGACGATCATTTCAATTTTGGATTGTTGATGTGGCGCTTTGAGTCGCGCGCGTTTTTCTTGTCCATGTTCTTGCGAAAAGCCTCGGATAGGTCAATGCCCGTTTGATTTGCGAGCGCAATCAGTACCCACAGTACGTCGGCCATCTCATCGCCAAGGTCAGCACGGCGATCGGAATCTTTTTCGCTCTGTTCACCGTACCGTCGCGCCATGATCCGCGCCAATTCCCCGACTTCCTCTGTGAGGATCGCGAGGTTGGTAAGTTCGTTGAAGTAACGGACACCCGTGGTGGTGATCCATTGGTCCACCTCTTCTTGAAGGTCTTGCAAGCTCAGAGTTTCGTTGTTCATGATTTGTTTTTGGTGTCAATCCAAATGGTGACAGGGCCATCATTGGTGAGTCTCACTTGCATGTCGGCACCGAACTCTCCTGTTGCGACGGGCGAGCCCAGTCTTTCGCTCATTGCGGCTACAAATGTTTCGTAAAGAGGAATGGCATGCTCAGGTCGTGCGGCACGAATGAAGCTCGGGCGAGTTCCTTTTTTGGTGGAGGCATGCAGGGTGAATTGACTGACGACGAGCACCTCTCCTTTGATGTCTTGAACGGATTCATTCATTTTACCCTCTGCATCGGTGAATATTCGTAGGCCTGCGATTTTTTGGGTGAGCCAATTCACATCTTCCTGGTCGTCGGACTCTTCGACACCGATGAGGATCATTAACCCCTGATTGATTTGCCCGCAAACCACACCGGATACAGAGACGGAGGCTTCGGACACCCTTTGAATGACTGCGCGCATGATGCTGCAAATTACAACATGCGCTTCGATGGCTTTTCTTCATCCACACCTTTAAGAAAAGTCGTGAACAAATGGTGGTAAATCGGGTGGCTTAATCTGTGAAAAAAAATGGTTGCGGATGTAATTTTACAGCCTTAATGAAAACCACGCTATGAACGCTTCCACTGCTCCAGCTACTTTGGAACAAGCCCAAGAAATGGGACTGACGCCTGATGAATTTGATAAGATTCAAGAGATCCTCGGTCGCGTTCCCAATTTCACGGAAATGTGCATTTACTCCGTGATGTGGAGTGAGCACTGTTCGTATAAGAATTCCATTAAGTACCTCAAAACCCTTCCGAAAGAGGGGGAGCATATGCTGGTCAAGGCAGGGGAGGAAAACGCAGGGATTGTCGACATTGGAGACGGGCTAGGATGTGCTTTTAAAATTGAATCGCACAATCATCCTTCGGCGCTTGAGCCATATCAGGGTGCAGCGACTGGAGTCGGAGGGATCAATCGAGATATTTTCACCATGGGCGCGCGACCGATCGCACAGCTTAACAGCCTGAGATTCGGTGATCTGAGTCACCCTCGGACAAAGTGGTTGTTGGAAGGAGTGGTGAAAGGCATCGGTGATTATGGCAATAGTTTTGGTGTTCCAGTCGTCGGTGGCGAGGTGTTTTTTGACCCGTGCTATCAGGTCAATCCACTCGTCAATGCAATGTCAGTTGGCATCTTGGAGACCGACAAGATCATCAGCGCTACAGCCTCTGGTGTTGGGAATGCGGTCTACATTGTGGGGTCAGCAACCGGCAAAGATGGGATTCAAGGAGCCTCTTTTGCCTCGAAAGACATCACGGCAGATAGTGCGAATGATTTGCCTTCCGTTCAGGTAGGTGACCCATTTCAGGAGAAATTGCTGCTTGAAGCGACGTTGGAATTAGCTGCGACGGATGCCGTCCGAGGCATGCAGGATATGGGAGCGGCGGGCATTACGTGCTCCACCTCAGAGATGTCCGCGGCGGGGGAAGTGGGCATGGATATTCATCTGGACCATGTGCCTTTGCGCCAAGACGATATGCAGCCTTTTGAAATCTTGTTGAGTGAGTCACAAGAGCGCATGCTGGTCGTCGTCGCTCAAGGCCAAGAGGCTTTGGTCGAAGGCATTTTTGAGAAATGGGATTTGCATGCTGTGAGCATTGGCGTGGTTACGGAAGGGAATCAATTGCGCTATTTTAAAGGAGGGGACTTGATTGCGGAGGTGCCAGCGGACACGTTGGTTTTGGGAGGAGGTGCTCCGGTTTATGACCGTGAATATTCTGAGCCGGCTTGGTTTGCCGACGCACAAGTGTGGGAGCCGTCTTCCGTTCCTGTTCCCAGCTTGAGCGAAGCCAAAGACATCGCAGAAAAACTGATTGAACTGCCCAACATCGCGTCGAAGCGTTGGGTTTGGGAGCAATACGATAGCATGGTTGGCACCTTGAATCGTGGCACAAATCGTCCTTCTGATGCGGGAGTTGTGAGTGTTCGAGGTACCAAGAAGGCTTTGGCGTTGACCGTAGACTGCAATGCGCGTTACGTGGAGATGGATCCTGAAGTTGGGACTGCGATTGCCGTTGCAGAAGCAGCCCGGAACATCACGTGCAGTGGTGGAACCCCAAGCGCCATCACCAATTGCCTCAATTTTGGAAACCCTTACAACCCAGAAGTGTATTGGCAGTTTGTGAAAGCCATTGAAGGCATGAGCCGATCGTGCCGCTTCTTCAACACACCTGTGACGGGCGGGAATGTTAGTTTTTACAATCAATCTGCGAAAGCTGATGGCACAGCAGTGGCAGTGTTCCCAACTCCAACCATTGGCATGGTCGGAATCATTGAAGACCGTGACAAACAGATGTCACTAAATTTTAAGGAGAAGGGCGAATTGATCTTCTTATTGGGTGAAACAACCAATTGCGTCAATGCCTCTGAATACCTCAGTAGCATCGTTGGTGTCAAACGCTCCCCCGCCCCACATTTCGACCTAGAAGCGGAAGGCAAGGTGCAAGGGTGTGTTCGCAAAGCGATTGAACGTGGATGCATCGAGTCGGCACATGATGTGGCAGACGGGGGTCTTTTTGTCACGCTATTGGAAATGGCTATGCCATCTGGTTTGGGTTTTGATGTGGTCACTGATGATGACATCCGTCTGGATGCTTTCCTTTTTGGAGAAGGTCAAGGACGCATCGTTATCGGTTGCAAAGAAAATCAACAGGATCGATTGCTTGATTTGATCGAGGAGTTTGATGTGCCGATTGTTTTGTTAGGACACGTTACCAAAGGCAAAATCCATGTTGATGGTGAGCCTTTTGGCTTCTGCCAAGAGTGGCGAAACACTTACGATAATGCGTTGGAAGAGGAGTTGATGGATTAAGTGCATTCATGCTGGATTCATTGAGATCCGAAGTGCAAAACAAATTGAGTCAAAAGCCGTTTAGAAAGCGATGAAACAATGGATCCTCTTCATCTTTAGCCGTTCCTTTTTGCGGTCACTCGTTCGCATTGCTGGGGTGTGGCTTTTGGTTTTGGGAGGTCTTTGGTTTTACCTGAAGGCATACAGCCGGCCAAGTGCGATTCAGGACTTGCCTCACCTTCAGGGTATGCAGCTAGCCGAGGTTGAACAAACACTGAATTCCTTGGGGCTCGAAACCATTCATCTGGATAGCATTTACAGCCGAAATGGAGTTCCGTTTGAAGTGATTGAACAAGTCCCTCCACCGGGCTCCAAGATCAAGTCCGGTCGAAGGATTTATGTGACAACGTATCGAAGCACCCCGCCTTACGAGAAAATCGGGGTGAAAGAGGGTCAAGAGCCAGGAATTGCTCGGGTCATTCTTGAAAACAAGGGTTTTGAAGTGGAGGAAGTGTTAGAGCCCAATGTGGCTTTGGTGGGCAGGGTGATTCGAATTGAAAATAAGAAGGGACAAGTTGTCTCGTCGGAACAACGCATGCCCAAAGGTTCGGTTTTGCGATTGGTTTCAGGCACCACCACCAAGGAACGGGTAAAGGTGCCTAACCTTATGGGGCTCAAGCTTGAGGATGTCCGAACGAAATTGATGGAGGCAAAACTCAGCCTTGGGCTGGTCGAATACGCGTCATCTGTTGAAGATGCCAGTGATTCATTGAAGGCAAAAGTTTTGGAGCAGCATTTGAAGCCATCGGCATCGGAAACGGTGGCAGCCGGCACCGAAATTGATTTGTACCTTGGCCTGCGTTGGGATTCAGGAAGGCAAGAATGATCATTTCATCGTAATAGAATAGCTGAGCATGCGAAAGAGAAGTCGAATTATTTGGACGGCAGGATTGATTTTGTCTACGGGTCTGCTGGGATTGGAGCCTGTTTTGGCACAGTCCATAACGTCTGCTGAAGTTGAGCGGGACTTGCAATTCATCCCAATCGATGATGGATCAGCTCATTCCGAGGCGCTTCGAAACTTCCGCCCTTCTGCAGACGCTGCGTCGCACTTGAGAGGTGGTGCTCTCTCCTTGCCTTTTTTTGATGATTTTTCGACTCCGTCTATTCCGTATTCGGATGGATCTCTTCCAGGATTTGAAGCGTTCCAACGATGGGAGTTGGGTTCTGCTCGAAGGACAGAAACATTCGCAATTGAATCTCCTACGATTGGCGCAGCTACACTGGATGGGATGAATCGATTCGGCGAACCTTACAATTTTGTGGAGGTCAATACCCCGGGTTGGTGCGACACCTTGACTTCGCTTCCGATAGCACTCAATGGTTACTTTCCCGAATCCAACGTGCATCTGATGTTTCATTACCAGGCAGGTGGCCGCGGCAACGCACCTGATGTCGGGGAGGATTTCCTTGTGTTGGAATTCAAGTCCACGGATGATGTGTCGGGCGAGGTGTTTTGGACGGAAGTTTGGTCATCGGATAGCACCGCCACCGATGCGTTTGAACGGGTTTTTGTTCCGGTGGATCAGTTTCCAAACTTGGTCAATGATTTCCAATTCCGATTTCGGAATTACGGCGCTCTTGCCGGAAACGTTGATTTGTGGCATTTGGACTACATCTTGCTGGACGACCAAATCATTCCTGCAGAGTTTCAAGTGGTGAGCGAGGTGGCCATTACAGAGCCTGTTTCCACTTTATTGCGTGATTTCACACGTATGCCTTGGAATCACTTTGTAGCGAATCCGGCTTACTATATGCGCGATAGTTTGCTCATCAACCAACGCAATTTTGGCACGCAAGCTGATAACATTAACTATGGTTTCTCGATGGATTATGAGAGCAATGTGGATGTCTATGAGGCTCCGGTGCAAAACACCAATGTTCAGCCACAAACAGCCTTCAATACGACGCTTTACATCGGTGAAAACCCGTTGGGTGAAAGCTTTGTGTTTGACACCGAAGTCGCCGACACTACGGCGACGTTTAAAGTTTCGGTTTGGCAAAGTTCCATTGGGCTCTTGCACACTGAAAAGGAAGGAGTGCCCGACAATGATAGCATTGTTTTTCTCCAAGTTTTTGAAAACGACTTTGCCTATGATGACGGCACTGCTGAAAAGGCGTATGCGCTTACGGCGGCGGGAGGCAAGCTGGCCGTTCGTTATTCCCTCGAAGTGCCTGATACGCTGCTTGGCTTGGCCATTCACTTCACGCCTTATTACACAAATGCCGATGATGAGACTTTTTTGCTCAGGGCTTGGCAAGACAGCCTAGGTATTCCTGGAGCAGAGTTGTCGGAAAACTTCCAATTTCAGTCCCCTCAATATTTCAATGAGGGTTACGACTTGTTTGCTTTTTACGAATATGATGATCCGATTCCAGTAGAGGGCAATATTCATGTAGGATTGGTTCAGGCAAACGAAGTGGGCTTGAACTTTGGGCTGGACAAAAACACCAATGCAAATGTGGGACAGTTGCATTACTCCCTTGGTCTTGGTGGCAGCTGGATCAATTCCGAAATAAACGGTTCGGTTATGATTCGTCCGGTGTTGCGTGCCAATAAAACGGAAGCATGGAGTGATGTGCTTGAGAACGAATCTTCAGTCGTTTCAGGCCTCCGAGTCTACCCCAACCCTGCAAATGGCGATGCTTGTCAAATTCAAATACCTGCGGCATGTTCATGGCAGCTTTGGAGCGTGGAGGGCCGCCTTTTGCAGTCAGGTCAATGGCCCAACGCAGGTGTCTATGAGTGCGATCTGACAGGTCTCTCTGCAGGCATGTATGTATTGGTCAGTGATTCAGGTGAAAGTGTTCAAATCCTTAGAAATTGAGATGACTGATACCAATCAAAGCCTTGGTGATGATCCTGCTAAGGATCCCGATGACCAATCTGGGGAAGAGCTTTTCGAACATCATCACCTCACAGCAGATCCGGGGCAGGTGCCTCTGCGTGTCGATAAATTCGTCCTCAATCTCGTCTCCAATATGTCGAGGACCCGATTGCAAGGAGCGGCGAAAGCGGGTTATGTCCGAGTCAATGGGGTTTCAGTCAAGCCGAATCACAAAGTGAAGGCCTTGGATACCGTTACCATCGAATTGCCCAATCCTATCCGGACATTTGAGTTGATTCCAGAAGAAATGGAGTTGGATGTTTTGTTTGAAGATGACGAGCTCATGGTCATCAATAAACCAGCAGGCCTGGTGGTTCATCCGGGTAATGGTAATTACACGGGGACGCTTGTGCATGGTGTGGCTTGGCATTTATTGCAACAGCAAAATGAGCTACCTCCAGATTTGTCCAGCGGCAGGCCACGTGATGCACAATTTGATCAAGTTATACCGAGGCCTGGGCTGGTCCATAGATTGGATAAAGACACCACTGGCGTGATGGTGCTGGGCAAAACAGAACAAACGATGACCTCTTTGAGTCAACAGTTTTTCGAGCGTTCTGTAGACCGAAGGTACTTGGCTTTGGTCTGGGGTGATTTAGAGAAGGACGGTACCATCGAAGGGCACATTGGACGCAATCGACGAAACCGAAAGCTTCAAGGTGTCTACGTCCATGGTGACGAGGGCAAACACGCTACGACGCACTTTGAAGTGCTGGAGCGATTGGGTCCTGTCACGTTGGTAAAGTGTAAATTGGAGACTGGCCGCACCCACCAAATCCGAGTGCATATGGAGCACACAGGCCATCCATTGTTTGGAGATGCGTCGTATGGCGGAAACCGCGCGGTGAAAGGAGTTCGAGGAGGGAAGTACCAGGCGTTTCTAAACAACTGCTTTGAGGTGCTCCCTCGTCAAGCGCTCCATGCTCGCTCATTGGCATTTACTCACCCCAAGACCAAAGAGCGGATGACGTTTGAGACTGAATTGCCCCAAGACATGGTTACGGTGATTGACCGTTGGAAGTCCTATTTGGGCGGGGTATAAACCCTTATCTTCTTTTGGAAATGTGGTCCAGCGCTCGCTCGAAAGAGGTTCGCGTATCAATCACACGGCTAAACGTGAATTGAATGGTGCCGTAACTGTCGTTCGTTTCGGGATTTCCGCGAAATGTACCGCCATCGCTGTAAGTGTGATTTCCAACACTGCCCGACTCGGGGTCATTGATTGCGGCAATGACTTCAGTGCTCGTCTGTGAGCTGATGGCTTCAGCCAGTGGCGAGAGGTATTCTGGGTTGGCGTACATGCCCGAAAGATCGTCAAGATAATCGGTGAAGGTCGCTCTCCAAGAACCTTCGACTCCGAAAATCCAGCCTTGGCCTAGGCCAAATTCAAATCCTATTCCCATGGGAATAGCAGCAATGAATGAGGCATACTCTTCAACTTGACCTTCTGTTCGAAGAGGACGCAGGTCGTACCACCGGTCTTCCCATTCGTTGTTGGGGTCATTCGTGATTTGGGCTTGTGGATTGTGCAGTACCCCGTAGACACCGGTGAATGCAAATGCTTTGAATGACATCTTTCCAGGACGTGCAAAATTTCTTGGATAGCTCGATTGTCCTAAGTTGAAAAGCGTAAAGTCTGTTCTGAACCCAAATTCAACCATGCGGTTGCGAAAGTTGAGATTGCGGGCTTGACGAGCAGGATCTTCTGCATTGCTATCAGACTGACGAATGTGGACGTAATTAATTTCGCCTGAAACCCGAACGTAATCATTTGCAGCATACCGCAAGAATCCGCCAATTGCGGGTGATGTTGTGACGATATCGGCATCGAGTAGTGATGCTCTTGGATCGAATTTCCCTCCAATTTCTCCGAGGTAATTGGATCCACCAAGAGACATTCCGATGGACAACGGGGTATTCTGTGCTTGGGCACTGAGTGTTCCCATGATCACAGCTAAAAAGGCAATTGTATTCTTCACGCTCTGCATACGACGAAGGTGCAGAATAGGTTTCAAGTATTCAAGCGGCTTAGGGCCCTGTATTGCGGACTTTTGCACAGCGGTTATCAACAATCGGAGCGGTTTTTATTCAGCTCCCCGCTGCAATGTTTGAAAGAAATCAGATGAGTTTTTCGCCCAGTTGTGTCCATTCTTCCATTGCAGAGCTGAGTTCATTTTGTACGGTTTCATACTTGTATGAAAGCTCAGTCATCTTGGCCCTGTCGTCGGTTCCCGTGGCAGCGATTTCGGCATTCATTTCCTTGAGTTCCGTTTCTTTTTCTGCGATGAGAACTTCTAATTTTTGGAAACGGTTTTGATCTTTTCTTTCCTGCCGTTCTCTTTCTTTGCGGGCCTTATAGGATTCCTTATTGGAAGTTTTGGTCTCTTCTTGGATGGATTTTTGATCTTTTCTAGGATCGTTTTTAATCTTGGGCGTTGGAATCGAAGTCCCTTTTTCTGCTTCGTAAGCACGGATGCTATTTGCGTGTTTTTCGTGCAGGAATTGCTTGATGTCTCCAATGTATTGCTTCAGTCCTGTTGGCGTGACTTCGTAAACCAATTCAGTCAGTGAATTCAAGAAGTCTCGGTCGTGCGAGACCACAATCAATGTGCCATCGAAAGCTTGAAGTGCTTCCTTGAGGACACCTTTGGCTCTGATGTCGAGGTGATTGGTCGGCTCATCTAAGATCAAGAGATTGTAGGGGTGCAAGAGCAGTTTACACAAAGCGAGTCTTGCTTTTTCTCCACCCGAGAGGACTTTGACCTTTTTGTCAGCGTCCTCTCCACTGAATAGGAAAGCCCCTAGAATGCTGCGGAGTTTTTTGCGAATCTCACCCACGGCTACGTCGTCCAATGTTTCAAAGACGGTCAAGTTGCCGTCGAGTTCTTCGGCTTGATTTTGAGCGTAGTAACCGATGTCTACATTGTGTCCTATGGTCAGGTCTCCGAGGTGCTTTTCGAGCCCCATGAAGATGCGCGTGAGCGTGGTTTTTCCCGCGCCATTCTTCCCGACCATTGCCACTTTTTGTTGCCGGGCGAGGAGGAAGTCGAGTCCTTCGAAGACGGGCTTATCATCGTAAGATTTGGTGAGACTTGCCGCCTCGATGCTCACTTTTCCAGATCGAGGAGCGGATGGGAAACGAAAGCGAATGTCTGCCTTGTCCATGGCATCAACTTCAAGACGCTCAAGTTTGTCCAATTTCTTGATAAGGGATTGGGCGAAAGCTGCTTTGTTCTTTTTTGCACGGAATTTGTTGATGAGTACCTCGGTGTCTTCGATGTACTTCTGCTGGTTCTTATAGGCTTGTTCTTGTCTCAGTCGATCTTCCTCTCGCCAAACTTGGTATTTGGTAAAGCTTGATTTAAAATCAAAGAGTTTGATGGGAGTGATTTCAATGGTTCTTGTTGTCAGGTTGTCCAAGAACGTCCGGTCGTGAGAAATCAACAGGATGGAGCTTGCTGATTGCATAAGAAACCCCTCCAACCACTCTATGCTTTCCAAATCCAAGTGATTTGTGGGCTCGTCGAGCAAGAGCAACTCAGGGCTAGCAAGCAATAGCTTGGCAAGCTCTACGCGCATTTTCCAACCCCCTGAAAATTCGCTCATCTTCCGAGCCATATCTTCTGGCATGAAGCCAAGTCCTTGAAGGATGCGTTGAACCTGTTCTTCCTGCGAAGCACCACCCAACAAATCGATTCGCTCGTTGGTAGTCGTTAGCTCTTCTATCAGTCGTCCGTATTCAATGGATTCATAGTCGGTGCGCTCACCGAGTTCTTTTGTGATTTGTTCAAGCCGACTCTCCATGCCCTGGACTTCGACAAATGCACTGCTGGCTTCCTCTAGAATGGTCGCATTTTCGTTGTGCTCCATTTCTTGCGGCAGGTATCCAACCTTGGATCCTTTTGGCATGGTGACGGTTCCAGTGGTTGGCGGGTTCACACCAGCGATGATTTTGAGCAAGGTTGATTTCCCAGCCCCGTTTCTTCCAACCAGTCCAACGCGTTCGCGAAGGCCGATGAACAAGTCGAGGTTTTCGAACAGCGTTCGTTGTCCAAAATGGACTGAAATGTTGGATATACTTAACATAAGGTCGGCAAAGGTCGCGCTTTATTGGAGCAAAAAAAAGCCGGTCTCGAGGACCGGCTTTTAGATTGAGTTGCTATTAATAATGCCAGAGATCATGCTCTAGAAGAAATAGCTCGTGTTTGATTCGTTCCGATTCTGCCAATGCGTCTAAACCTCTTGCGTAGGAAGAGATTGGTCGATCATAAACGTTCGACTCTTTTACGATGAAGCTGTTGAAGAATCTCTTTTGGAAGAGGTCCTCATACGTTCTTCGCTGCGCATCGTTCATCGGATTATAAGCCTCAGAATTTGCGAAAACATAGCGGCATTCTGGGTAGTAGAGCCAGAAGAGGTCTTTGAATCCCTTTGATAATCCCTCGTCGTCAAACTCTTCTAAACGAGGGGCTATCCCGATGATGCGAACATAACGTTCTCCTCTTTGTCGGTCCCAAATCCAATCCTCCTTGATTAAATAACGCGTGATTGATCCTGTTTCAATGGCAACTTGCTCCGGTCGATCACCAATTTTCTCTCCGGTTTCCAGGTCGAATTCTGGAATCAGCACCGTTGGGTTCAAGATGCTGTCAACTTGGTTCGGTGTCAAGGGATAGCGAAACTCGTCATCGTCACCGGCTGGCCCGGTTCCATAGGCAACGAGCGATCCTTCAACGAGAAGAGCATTCCGGACAACGTCAAACAAGCTCTTGCGATCAGCAATGGGCTTTACAGGGTAGTAATACGGATGGTTCATCTTCTCTCGAAGATCAATTTCTTGCCAAATTCGTTGCGTGTACATGACGTCAGCTTCTCGCAGATGCGGATAAGGCACGACACGTTTCGTAATGTTGGCTTCCTTGACGTATGCTCCATCCAATACATTCGAGACTTGTGCTGATAGGTTAGCAGAAGTGGCAATGCAAAGAATGAAAAGCAAGATAGGGGTGATGAACCTTTTCATATTGTTGAGATTGTTCAGGATACTTTGAGTTTCATCGTCGCCAATTGCCGTTCTGTACCGTCAGGCATTTTGACAACAATGTCTTCGATGTAGATCACATTTCCACGGGTGACACGATTGAGAAGTTCTTTCATGTTATCCGTTAAGCGGTTGCTGTTTGATTTTCGTTCGACCAGAGTGCCATCGCGACTGACTGAGATGCTGAAGCTTTTGACGACAACTTTTACATCGAAATCAAAATTCACCATTTTGGCTGCAACACCGGGTGCTCCAAGCAGTGTGTTTTTGCTGATGGTGCGGTCAGAGGGCTCTTTCCCAGCGAAGGATGGTACCGGGTCTGGAATTCTCTTCACGCGAAAATCACGCTGAGGCAATGACTTTTTTGAGCCATCGGGCATGGTAGCCGAGACGGTAATCTTTGCTTCTTTGGTCTTTCCTGGTTCCACTACGTAAGAACCATCTGGTTGTTTCTTGATTTTGTGGCCACCGGTGATGCGCACGTCAAGCCGGTCACCAGGCACTCCGGGAACGGATATTTCGACGGGATTTGGCAATCCGCGGTAGAACACATTCATTTTGGTCGGTGAAACGACGAGAGCAGGCTCTGCAACCGTAAAACTTGGAGTGTAGAACGGATAAGGTTCGATGTTCCCATCGGGTCCCTGGAATCTGATCAATCCTTTGTAGTTGACATCACCAAGGGACATGCCTCGCGTGGATACACGCAGCTTACCCAATCCATCCAGACCAATTGGCAAGGTTTCCATGTCCTCATATTCAAGCATGCTTGAATCTCGTCCATTCCATTTCTGGCCGTCAACGAAGATGTCAGGAGGATTGGTTCCATCGAAGGCAGCTAGCAAAACATTTGCGCGGAAACTGTCTCCTCGTAGAATGTAATTTGACTCGGGCACAACCAATGGCAATAGGTTCGTGAACTTGTATGATTTGGCATCGACACTTCCGAGCAACCAGGACAGGATGTCCTCTTGGATGTCCTGGACATCAAGGGTCATCTTCGTCATGAGCGGCATAACCGCAGCGAGTGGCACATGATAAAAGGTTGCCTGCTCCCAACTCACTTCTCGGTCCTCGACCATCTCTGATGGAAAAGCGAATGTTTCGTCGATTTGCTTTTTAATGCTCTCAGGTAATTCACGTCGCTGTCCCAAATTATCGGTGACCGATAAATTGCTCAAATACTCAGCGTATGAGCCCATCTTGGCTTTTAAGTCAGCGGCTGTCCACTCGCCTTCCAATGGTTGAGATGGCTCAGCCAATCCTACGAAAGTTGTGAGATTTTGATACTCGTCTTTGATTGGGACATGCATCAGATTTAGAACGGTGTCCATACCGTTCTCGTCCTGTCCTATGTATGTGCCATAATTCAAATCTCCTGCCTCATTATAATCACCAGCAGAGGCTGCCATGATTCGGGCTTTGTGTTCGTTGATATACCCTATGAGTGCTTCTGATCGTTGGTTCACGATTTCAGCACGGTCAAAAAAGGGTTGGACCTTCTCCCTGTTTTGCAGGTACTTTGCCTGAAGCGCAGAACTCGTTTCGTTAACTTTAGAATCAAGCGTTCCTTGCGTATTGCGCAAGCTCGTTTCTACTTTGACGAATCCGTTCAGGACTTCCTTTGATATGTTCAGAGCAAGAAGGGCGGTGAGTACCAAGTACATCATACCGATCATCTTCTGCCTGGGTGTTTCTTTTCCTCCAGCCATGGTTGATTCTTATTTGTAATAAATCATCGAAAGCATCATTTGCTTATCGACCCATGGCATTTAGCATATTGCCATACACAGTGTTGAGAGAAGCGAGGTTCTTCGAAAGTTCCGCAATGTTCTCTTTGTAGAGCTTCGTGTCTTCCACCGAGTCATTTAGATTCTGCACCAATTGGCCCATGCCGGAATAGAGCTCTGAATTGACCTTCAATTGGTCGAGCTGTGCTCCATACATGTCATTCAGTGACGTCAAATTTTCGGTCATCTGTTGCATGGCACTTCCGACTGTAGCACTCATTTCGCCAGCTTGTTCCAAACCGGTGAGTGATTCTGAAACCTTGGCATAGTTGTCTGCAAGTTGGCTCACGTTGGTCGTGGCTGAATTAAGCGCAGTGCCGTAGTCTTGAGCAGCGGACGAGACATCTGCTGCTTCACCCATTTTAGCTGCTTGCTCACCAAGGTGCCGCATGCCATCTCCAAGTCGTTCAATCAAATCAGATTCGATGTTGGCATCTTTGAGCATGTCATCCAATTGGCCTGTGACATTTTTCTTTGGAGGTGAACCATCTGCAGGAGTAGCGAGTTCAGGATAAACCAACGACCAGTCCGGCTCCTCGTGTGGCTTTTCAAAAGCCGAGAAGAAGAAAATGATCGCCTCTGTACCCAAACCAATGATCAACATCTCCGAGGCATACGGGTAGTGGTTGATCTTAAATAACGCCCCAACGATAACGACAGCTGCACCGATTCCGTACATCTTCGCCATCAAATTTTTCCAGCCTTTGCTTCCTGGTTTCATCTCAAAAAAATCTTTAAATGTGGTTTCAATTCGTAAAATAAATAAGATTGATGCTGTGCTGAGTCACAGGTCTCAATCTGTGATTGGGATCAATTCCAATCTTCTGGGGAACCGCTCTTGCCACGACCCATGTAGGTCATGGCACTCCGGAATCCGACATATGCTTTGCTCGTATCTCGGTATTCAAATGAACGCGTACCCGTTTGACAATAGTATCCGATGTCCTTCCAAGAGCCTCCTCGGATTACTTTCCTGTGAAGTGTTGGAGGGTCATCAACACGCGCGTGGTAGCTGTATTCAGGGCTGAGGTCATGAGAGAAGTCATAGACTGTCTCGTCGAATGCTGTGCTCGTCCATTCGGCCACGTTTCCGGCCATGTTGAAGAGTCCGTAATCATTTGGGCTGTAGCTATCTGTCGAAACAGTTCTTATTGCACCATCCTCAACATAGTCTCCACGCATCGGTTTGAAGTTTGCGAGCGGACACCCTTGTGCATTCCGCATGTATGGGCCACCCCAAGGGAATGGACTCAACTGCAGCCCTCCGCGTGCTGCATACTCCCACTCTGCCTCTGTTGGCAGCCGAAAGCGCTGTACATCTGATTGGCCGTTGCTAGCGCGGTAATTGTTCATTAGCTGCGTTCTCCATGCATTGAATGCCTTCGCTTGGCTCCATGTCACGCCAACGACAGGGTAATTGTCATATGCAGGATGGTAGAAGTACTGCATCATATCCTCTGCGTAGGAGTAAGTGTAGTCTCTCACCCAAACCAAAGTATCAGGATAAACATTGATTGTCTCCTCGACAACAAATTGTGATCGATCACTATGTCCTCGAATGCTGTGCAATTGATTCAGGCTATTTACCTCTCCAAACTCTTCGTCCAGCCCTCCTTTGCTTGCTGCCGCTTGGAAATTCATCCACCAATAACGGTAATTTAATTTTCGGGTATCGAAGCTAGCTTCATTGTAAAATTGATCAGAGCCTTGCAGAAAGTACTCGTCATAGAGAAGGTCGAAAATGTCTTCGTCCGCCCAATCAATCGGTGTCTCCCAATTTAGGATATATCCTTTGTCAATGAATCGGTCCAATTCGCGGCCCAATGCATCTTCAGCGAAGAAGAAGTCTTCATTGTCATCTTCAGCGAGGGTATTTCGGAAGAGAGAATCCTTGACCCAATTGGTGAACTGACGGTATTCATTGTTTGAAATCTCGTGAACATCCATGTAGAAAGCTGGTATGCTCACTGTTTTGGATCTCGTGTTCAATGCGAAGGGCACGTCTTGGTCACTAGGTCCCATGGTGTATGAGCCCAAGTGAATGTAATTCATGCCGTACGGATTTACCTGAATCCAGTTCTCTCTTGGGTATACCCCTACGAGTTCACCTTGAGGACCGGCATAACAGCCAAATAAAGTGGCTGCCGTGATGAGTATGATGAGTGTCTTTTTCATGTTGCTTGCAGGCTGTGAATCCCTAAAGGATTACGAATAATAACTCCAAAATGTTGCCGATTAGTATGGCTACCTTAGAGGAATCGGGGGTTAGCATATCGATTCTTCACTGGAATGCTCTCGAATTTGAAGCAATAACTAAGGAATACTTCATGAGAACCTGAGGAGTAGTTACGAAGTTCAGATGTGGTGGCATCGTAGGAATATCCGAGTCGGAATATTTGCTTAGAATACGTGTTTCGTTGCTTGTCTTCCATGGCATATTCCACTCCAAATGTAGGAGCGATCGCATCCGTAGGTCGCCAGCTAACACCTGCCCATAGCATGTTGTCCCACAAAACGTTGACATTGACATCTGCGATGGTCGCAGCGAGGTCAGTTTTCGCCATAACGTTCGTGCGCAACACCAAGTAATCTCCGTCGAGAGGATGGTTGTACCCTCCCATGGCATAAACATGGCGTCGGGGTTGCATGCTCAAGTCAGCCAACTCGGTTTCCATGAGATGAGTGGTGCTCAAACCAGCATAAAAAGAGCCGGGCTTTCGGATGAAAACCCCGAGGTCCAAATCGATTGCGCTCGAGCTTGTTTTATTATTGGGGATGGCTTGATCCTGGGTGTAATCGTCGATCGCAATCCACTCGTTTCCGAGTGTTTTTGAAAACATTGTAGCAGCAAGACCGACGCTAACAATGGCTCCGTTCGAAAGTGGCTCAAGGTGATACGCATATCCCAATTTACCCAAGGTGTTTGTTTCCTGTCCGAGGGCATCTGAGTAAAAACTGAGAAGCACGCCGCCCTTGAGAGCATCAACAAACGTGTGCGCTGTGAGCATGCTTGTATTGGGATCACGGTCGAGGCCTTCCCATTGGTTTCTGTAAGTGCCAGAAACGCAAGTGAGCTCACTGTTGCCCGCAACGGCAGGATTGAATGAGGCAGGTTCCATGTACCACTGGGTGAATTGCGGGTCTTGTTGAGCCATCGCGGTTGATGCGATTGCAAAAGAAATGCACGCGAGTAGGAGGATTCGAGTCATGTTAACTAGTTGGTTGTCAGCGAATTTCTCTTAAAGCAGGTCAGCCTCAAGAACGCTAATATAGAGAATTTCTAAAACTTGTGAATTTCCAGAGAGATATTCTCCTGCGGTCGATGCTATTTAAGCGAGTTTTTTAAAGGTTTGCCACCAACGTTCTGGAAGTTTTCCTTGTGTAGCTTCTATGTAATCCTCATGGCCGCAACTGACAAGGTGGGTCATTTTCTTGTGGTTGCCTTTTTGCGGTGGGTATGGAATCTCCATCCACCAACGGTCGCTTTTGGGGCTTTTGTGAAAAATAACCTCTTGGTCTACTTCCTCCAAATCAATTACAAATTTGGTGTATTCCTCGAGACTGCATTTTGGAAGGTCCGATTTCTGTGCAAAAATCCCATCGAGAGCGTGCCACACGATCTGAGCCATAAGTTGTGCACCCAGATTGCGCTGGTCCAAGTCAGGATTGTGTTCGAAAAAACCAATCCCCTTGATGCGGTCACTCATGCCAGCATATCGAGCAAGCTTGCATGCGGTCACGGCGTCTATGCCATTGGGCCCTGCCTCGCTATGAGCGGCGTGATCACTTCCACGAATTGCACTCGCGTCGAAGGAAACCAAATCGGCATCTCGTAAGATTGGCTCCATTCGGTGGGGTCCAGACAAAACCGTTCCCAATCGAATGGAGCTGAATTGCATTTTATCGAGCAACTCCAGTGTGTCCGGATCAGTCAAGTACCCCTGGTGACCGATGTTGGTATAATCGAACAAGTAATTTGGCTCATGAAGAATGATGTCATTCATGAAGTTTCTCGAATTTGAATCGTCAGGATCTGCTCCAAAATCGAGTCGAGAGTCGATGGTTACCAGCTCCACGGGCTTGCCAAAAGGCTCCAGTGCCCTGTACATCGCAGAGGTCCAGTTTTGACCTCCTCCGAGTACGATTGGGATGATGCCTAGCTGCATCAATTCTGCAGATACGGATTCAACGGCTGCTGCTGTATCTGCCTCGGTGAGCCCGGGTCGAAGGTCGCCAAGATCAACGGTGGCTCCCCAATGCTGATGAGGAGTCAGGCGATAAAGGCATTCTCGGATGCTCTGTGCCGCTCCGCTGCACCCTTCATTGTCTCCGCTTTTTCGACCGTCTAAAACTCCGAATAGAACCACTTTGACCCCTTCCAGCTCAGGCTGGTGGTCAAAGCGGTGAACTTCCATTCGTTCCGCTATTCGTTGCGACCCATCCGCATTGGAATAATGGGGTGTATTGACCGATTCGAAAAGATCATAAATGCCTTCCAACATAGCCGCAATATCGCTGCAAACCGAACGGTTTTATCGGCAGCTAATGAAGGTTGCTGACACTCAAACGGGGATTATTACCTCGCGTATTAGCTCTTTTTTCGCTTGCGTGGCGGGCGTTTTGCTGCCTCTTCTATCAGTTCCTGGGCTCGAGCCCAGTCAATTGAAAGAGGGTCTTCCGTCTTTGGGATTTTGACGTTCTTTTTGCCCGCTTTGATGTACGGTCCATAACGTCCTTCCAAAATCCGAACCGTTTCGTCCTCTTCAAATACTTTGAGCAGAGCTTTCGCATCCGCGGCTTTTTTCGCCAGTATCAATTCAATGGCGCGTTCGAGCGTAATCGTATGCGGGTCATCTCCGTCATCGGCTTTGATGGAAACAAAAGAGCCATCATGTCGAACATAAGGACCAAACCTACCAATGGCTGCTGTGACCACTTTGTCTTCAAGCTCTCCCAGTTTTCGCGGCAGCTTGAAGAGATCAAGAGCTTCTTCCAATGTGATGCTCTCCAGGCTTTGGGTTTTGAGCAGAGACGCAAATTCTTTTTCCTCATCATCGGGGCCACCAATCTGCGCCATTGGCCCATAACGTCCAATTCGCACCAAGATGGTTTTTCCATTTTCAGGGTGATTGCCCAAAATGCGCTCACCCGAAGCTCGCTCAGCGTTTTCTCGCGTCTCGTCTACATCTTTCTTGAATCCTTTGTAGAAATTGTTGAGCATCGTTCGCCAATCCATTTGCCCTTGGGCAATGACATCAAACTGGCCTTCTACGTCGGCCGTAAAGTTGAAGTCCATGATTTGGTCGAAGTGTTGGATCAGAAAATCATTGACGACAATTCCGATGTCGGTTGGGAAAAGTTTGGACCGTTCTACTCCGGTGTTTTCTGTTTCGGTTGTCACAGTAACCGTTTCTTTTTCCAGCGTGATGAGTTGGAAATTACGGGGTGTGCCATCTCGGTCACCCTTCTCCACATAGCCGCGTTTTTGAACCGTACTCACGGTTGGTGCATAGGTTGACGGCCTTCCAATTCCCAGTTCTTCAAGTCGCTTCACGAGACTCGCTTCTGTGAATCGTGGCGAATGCTTTGAAAACCGTTCCGTCGCAACCACTCGTTGGCGGGGCAGGCTCTGCCCAACGGTCATCGCTGGAAGCCGATTGTCCTTGTCTTTGTCCTTGTCTTCTTCATCATCATTTCCTTCGAGGTAGACCTTGAGAAATCCGTCGAATGTGATGACTTGTCCCTTTGCCATGAACGTTTCAGGTCGCGTAGATACTGAAATGACTGCCGTTGTGTTTTCCAATTTGGCATTCGCCATTTGCGATGAAATGGCACGCTTCCAAATCAGGTCATACAATCTTTCTTGATCTCGCTCGCCAGTTGTGGTGTTGCGCGTCAAGTCAGAGGGACGTATTGCTTCGTGCGCCTCCTGAGCGCCTTTTGCTTTTTTCCCTCTGTATTGCTGTGGATTGGAATAGTTTTCTCCAAAAGAAGAAGTGATGTAACCTTTGGCCTGTTCGATGGCGTCGTCGCTCAGGTTGGTGCTGTCCGTTCGCATGTAGGTGATCAATCCGGACTCGTACAATGATTGAGCGACTCGCATCGTTCGACTCACAGAGAAGCCCAACTTTCGGGAGGCTTCTTGTTGCAATGTCGATGTCGTGAATGGTGCCGTTGGCTTACGCGAGGTTGGCTTTGTTTCGATGGAATCAACCGTATGGCTTGCGCCAGCACAATCATTTACGAATCGAGTGGCCTCTTCTTCGGATGCAAAGCGCTTATTCAACGGTGCTTTGACGCCTAACTTATCCACTTGAAATTCACCGACGACTCTAAAATCTGCTTTCGGTTTGAATTGCGTGATTTCCCTCTCGCGCTCGACGATAATACGAACAGCAACGGATTGAACCCGCCCCGCACTTAGTCCCGGTTTGATTTTTCGCCAGAGCACAGGGCTAAGGTCAAAACCGACCAAACGGTCCAATATTCGTCGCGCTTGCTGCGCATTCACAAGATTGACATCCACCTCGCGAGGTCGTTCAATTGCCTTTAGGATGGCTTTCTTTGTGATCTCAGAAAATACGATGCGTTTCGTCGCTTCAGGCTTCAATTTAAGTGTCTCCGCAAGGTGCCATGAAATGGCTTCTCCCTCGCGGTCCTCGTCCGTCGCTAGCCATACAATTTCTGCTTTCTTAGCGGCCTGCTTGAGTTCCTTGACAAGTTGCTTTTTGTCATCTGACACTACGTATTTTGGCTCAAATCCTTCTTCCACATTGACGCTTTCGTTTCCTTTTGACAGGTCCCTAATGTGTCCGTAGCTCGACTTGACGACAAAATCTTTGCCCAAATATCCTTCAATGGTCTTGGCTTTGGCGGGCGACTCGACGATGACTAAATTTTTCGACATGGATTGTGTTTGAATAGGATTGCAAAGAAAGGGATGGAATTCGGATGTTTGCAAAGGAGTCTCTGAATTGGGTTCGTGAATGAAGTGAAAATTGAATGGACTGCTGGAAGATCAATCGCCAATGAAAATCAATAAAATAACAGATACAAGCTACATTTTTTGGCTTCAAAAGTGCCTGTTTCCTTTGTTTATACTGGTGTTTGGCGCGATATCCATTTGGTCAGACATAGCTTTGCAGACACCTTATGGACAGCACCAATGGAGGCAGTGTGATGCTTTTTCGATGGCCTTGAATTATTACCACGAAGAGGCAGTTTTTTTCGAGCCAAGAATGCATTTTCAACACGGAAATGACGCAGGTTCTGGTCTTGCAGTGGGTGAGTTTACAGGGACCTACTGGCTCAATGCGCAAATATGGAGCGTGACGGGATTGAAGCCTTACCTGATGCGATGGACCCACATGGTTTTCTGGCTGCTCGGAAGTTTGGCGCTTTTTGCACTTGGCCGAGGGTGGTTTGGTGCTTGGAAAGCGGCTTTTGTCACAATGTTTGTTTCGGCGTCACCACTTATTGCATTTTATGCGGGAAGTTATTTGGTGAATGTCGCTGCGCTTGGCAGTGTTTTTGTGAGTTGGTGGCTGGCCTGGCAATTGTTACAGACCGAGCGAGTGAAAACAGAATGGCGGTGGATTTTGGAGCTTTTGTTGTTTCTTTTTTTAAGCTTAGCCGTATTGTTTCGACCTACCATGGCCCTTGGATGGTTGCCCATTGCCATCTGGGCGTTGCGTCGAGGGAATTTGATGCATTGGGCTGTGCGTTTTGCACTTCCATTGACGTTGGGCGTGGGATGGGTGCTCTGGGCAAAATCGGTCAATGACATGAACGGAAGTGTATACTTCTGTACAACCATCCGTCCGCTTTGGGGAGCAGAGCATCCAGAAATTATATGGCGTGCTTTTCGTGAAAATTTGCTGCCGGAATGGTACCACAGATACGTTTTGATTGTGCTTGGTTTTTCCGCTGTCCTGCTTGGTTTTAATCGTCTTTATTCGACGAATTCTGGAGCCCAGGTTCAAAAAAGAGTGCATTCGAATTTCGAACTGAAGTCGTCAGTTTTGCTTTTAGCCCTGGGTCTAACAGTTTACTTTTTGTTGTGGTTCGAAAACTTGGATGTTCACGACTACTACCTCATCGAGTTTCAATTGTTGATGCCAATCACATTGTGGTGGTGCATTCAGAAACTCGAGTCCATTCGGTCAGTTCGACGGGACATCTATCGTGGTCTTTGGACGTTGCTGCTGATGGCGCTTACTTTTCAACTGCTCGAGACACACTTGCGCACGCGGATGAAATATATGTCGCCGACAGGCTGGTTGTCTGAAGTTATTTTGACCCAACGCGATAGAGATGTTTGGAGTTGGTTTCATTGGGATCAAAAGAATCGATTTTCAAACTTGAAACAAGTCCAAACCGCGATGCGTGCATATGGCATTCGACGGGAGGATCGGATTATCTCTGTTCCTGACCCAAGCCCTAACATTACCCTCTCATTGCTCGATCAAAAAGGGTTCACCAATCTTTATGACGAAAATATGACAGGCGACGAACGCATTGAGTTTTACGTGCAAAAAGGCGCGTCATACCTGGTCTGCAATAGCATGGAGTGGTTTGAGAAAAGGTCCGAAAGTCCTTGGTTGCAGCATCCAATTATTGAGCTGGAGGGCATGATGGTTTTTGACTTGTTGAATTCTGAAGCACCTTTGCGGGACCATGCAAGAAAGTGAGAATCAAAAGCCGAGGATGATGTGGTTGAAGCGCCTCGGGTGGGCGGGTTTTTTGTTCTTTCTGATCAAAGGACTTATTTGGTTGGCCGTCATCTATTTCGGCTTCGAACTATTTGGTTGATCTGCGAACACAGGTGCAGGTTGGGCTGACATTCTGTCAGTCGCTTTTTTCGACGTAAATTTGCCAAACAATTTGGTATACAAGAAGCAGTCGAAAATGGATTCAGGGGATCAGAAAGAGTTGTTAGGGGAATCATTCCAAGGCACCCCAACCGTCGTTCCGGGACAGCCTACGCACACGCGAAAGCTCTACTTGGAGAGCTACGGATGTCAGATGAATTTTAGCGATTCGGAGATTGTTGCAAGCATTCTGAGTGATGCGGGATTCTCGACCACACGCGATGAAGACGAAGCAGATTTGATCTTGCTCAACACCTGCGCCATTCGCGAGAATGCCGAGCAGCGCGTCCGGACAAGACTGCGACAATTTAAGCAAGCGAAAAGTGCACGGCCACATCTGGTTGTGGGTGTTTTAGGTTGCATGGCCGAACGTCTCAAGGAATCGCTCTTGGAACAAGAGAAACTCGTGGATTTGGTGGTGGGACCTGATGCTTATCGGGATATTCCCAATTTGGTAGAGCAGGTGCATGGCGGACAAAAGGCCGTCAATGTGTTGCTCAGTCGTGAAGAGACTTACGCTGAAATCAGTCCAGTGAGGTTGGATGCCAATGGAGTTACCGCGTTTATCAGCATTATGCGAGGTTGTGATAACATGTGCAGCTTTTGCGTGGTTCCATTTACGCGAGGCCGGGAGCGCAGTCGAGACCCAGCAAGCATCGTGCGCGAGGCCCATGAGTTATTCGACGCTGGTTACCGTGAAGTCACTCTTTTGGGGCAAAACGTAGACAGCTACAAATGGAACATCGATAACAAAGGGGTCATCAAAGACGACTCCCAACCGGTGGTGCGTTTCGCGGAATTGATTGACCGAGTCGCACAAGTCAATCCTGACCTGCGGGTCCGGTTCTCGACAAGTCATCCAAAAGACATGACGGATGATGTGCTCGAAATTATGGCCCAACACGAAAACGTTTGCAAGTACATACACCTGCCGGTGCAGTCAGGAAACAGCAATGTTTTGAAGCGAATGAACCGCGGCTACACGCGTGAGTGGTACTTGGACCGTATCGCAGCCATTCATCGCATCATGCCGGATTGTGCAACTTCAACAGATATCATTTCTGGGTTTTGCGGTGAGACCGAGGAAGAGCATCAAGACACCCTTTCGTTGATGAACCTGATGTGTTATGACATGGCATATATGTTTTCCTACAGCGAACGGCCGAGAACGTTGGCTCAGCGAAAATATGAAAATGACGTGCCGCCGGAAGTGAAGAGTCGACGTCTTCAAGAAATCTTGGCTGTCCAAAAGGTGCATGCCGCGAATCGAACCAAAAGCTACGTAGGAAGGACATACCGGGTGTTGGTTGAGGGCACTTCGAAGAAAAAAGAGGATCAGTTTTTTGGACGAACGACTTACAACACGGTGGTGGTGTTTCCGAAAGAAAACGCCAAACCGGGCACCTATGTGAATGTTCACGTGCACAACTGCACCCCTGTTACCCTCATTGGTGAGATCACACAGGAGCAGCCATCAGCATGAATTGAAGGAGATGGATGCATTGACAATAAAACGAAGATTTGGGGTTATCGGTGTGAGCCCTGCGCTAGATCGTGCAGTGACCGTGGCTTCTCAAGTTGCACCCACAGATTTGTCTGTTCTGGTATTGGGAGAGAGCGGAGTGGGAAAGGAAATCATGCCAAGGGTTGTGCATCAATTTTCGAAACGAAAACATGGCTCGTTCATCGCGGTGAATTGCGGTGCGATTCCAGAAGGGACAATTGATTCTGAGCTTTTCGGGCATGAGAAAGGTGCCTTTACGGGAGCTACGGAATCAAGAAAAGGCTACTTCGAAGAAGCAAATGGCGGAACCATCTTTCTTGATGAGGTCGCTGAACTTCCAATGACCACACAAGTCCGATTGTTGCGTGTTTTGGAGACGGGTGAATTCATTCGGGTGGGCTCTTCTCGTGTGCAAAAAACCGACGTGCGTGTGGTAGCAGCTACGAACGTGGATTTTGACGTAGCAATTGGCAAAGGTCGGTTTCGCGAAGATTTGTACTACCGACTGAGTCAAGTGCCGATTGAGGTGCCGAGCCTTCGAGACCGCCCTCAAGACATTCACCTCTTGTTTCGGAAGTTCACTACCGACTTTTCGGAGAAGTATCAAATGCCGCCTTTGTCCTTGAGCCCAGATGCAGTCGAAATATTGGAAAACTATCCATGGCCAGGAAACATAAGGCAATTGAAGAATACCACGGAACAAATGTCGATTTTGGAACAGGGCCGTTCCATCGATGCAGACACATTGTTGGGGTATTTGCCTGAATCGCATCGCAGCAGATTGCCGGTGCGAAATCGATCGGATGAGGATGCTTCGACACTCAACGAAAGAGAAATTCTCTACAAGGTTCTGTTTGACATGCGTCAAGAAATGCAGGATCTTAAGAAGTTGGTCTTGGAGGTGATGAAGGATGGTCAGGTTTCTGAGGCGCAAGCAGAGCTAGTCAGTCGTGTTTTCAGTGCTCCTGAGACTCCGCAGAAAAGGCTTCCATCGGGAAGAGATGCGTCAGAAGAGTCATCATCAACGTCGAATCCTTCAGAATGGCAGGCGACATCATGGACCTCAGATGGTGGGGGGGCGTCAAATCCTTTGGACGCTGATTCCCTCTCAACGCAGGAGGTGGAAGAGGTCGAAGAAGTTCTTTCGTTGCAAGATTCTGAAAAAGAGCTCATTCGCAAAGCATTGTCCAAACACCGCAACAGACGAAAGTACGCTGCATTGGAGTTGGGAATTTCTGAGCGAACTCTTTATCGAAAAATCAAAGAATACGGACTTAAATGAAGGTGGTTTTAACCCGGATATTTGCGGTGATTTCGTTCCCGCTTTTGTTTTTAGGCTGCGGCGTCTATTCGCCATACGGCGCGCAGACTTCAGGAGCTAAAACGTATTCTGTCTCGGCTTTTCAACTGGTAACGCCGTTGGCTTCAGCTTCAAGTGCCCTTGCCTTGACGGAGGAGTTGCGAGACCGGATCCAGCGGCAATCGACATTGCGTCTCGTAAACGCAGAAGGGGAACTTCAATTTGCAGCAGACATCACGGTTTGGGACGTTAAGCCCGTGAATGTGCAGGGAGATGAGACGGCAGCTTCCAACCGACTTACGATTGGCCTGCGGCTGAGCTATGAGAACACCATTGTGCCCGATTTGAGTTTTGAGAGAACCTTTACGCGCTTTGCGGATTACACGAGTGACCAGGATTTATTGCAAATTGAGGATGAGTTGGTTGACGAAATTGGAGAGCAGTTGTCCCAAGATGTATTCAATGCTACCTTAGGCAATTGGTGATGCCTCCTATTGATAAAGACTATGCAAATCCAAAGAATTCAGCATTTGATTGAGCACCCAGACGAGGTGATGATTGAAGACCGAGAAGGACTGGAACAATGGTCGAGGGAGTATCCTTATGCCGGGGTTTTTGCCATGTTGCTCGCTCGATGCAGTGCAGTTGAGGGGCACATGAACGAAGAAAAAGATTTATTGCGAGCAGCATCGACGATGTCGTTCCGCCAGCCATTGTTTGATCTTATTGTTCAAGCAAAATTGGTCGAAGAAGCGCGAGCGGTGCATGATTCACTGACTGAAGCTGAAAGTCCTTCGTCTGAAATAGCTCAAGTTGCAGATGTCAGCGACCATGGGGCAGTTGGAAAGCAGGGGCTCAACCCCAATGAGCCGGTGGAGAGAGAGGCGCTAATTTCAGCGATAGAGCGGAGCATTGAGAAAGATGTGAATCAATGGGAAGGCGATTCTGCAGCGTCTCAAGGAACAATTTCTGCAGCGGAGCCAGCGGACATTCAATTGATTCAAGGTGCTGTTTCTTCTCCTTTTTCCAATTGGCTGCTTCAACGGGCTTCGGAAGTTGGATTTGGTGAATCACCGTCCGCGGTTGCTTTAAATCCCGATTCAGACGCTCATCTCCGATTGAATTCATCGGATAAAAAGAGGACTTTGATTGATCGGTTCATTGCTAGCAAGCCGAGCATTGGTCCAATTCGAGATCCTCAAGAGGAACGGCCTTGGGCTTCTGAGAGCATCATGGAAGACCCTTCTTTGGTAACGGAGACAATGGCTCGGGTTTATGCCAAACAAGGCCTTTTTGACAAGGCGCGTAAAGCTTACCACGTCTTGGCGTTGAAATATCCAGCAAAAAGCACTTATTTTGCACTCCAATTAAAAAAACTGGACGACCCCGACGCAAATTTGGAGTCTTCGAACGAATAAAACGGAAACATGGGATACTTTTTAATGGCGGTTATCTTGTTGGTGTGCGTCCTTCTTGGAGGAGTCATTTTGATTCAGAATCCGAAAGGAGGAGGATTGGCCACAGGTTTCCAAGGTGCTAGCCAGCTTGGAGGAGTTCAGAAAACCACTGATTTTTTGGTCAAAGCGACCTGGGTGCTGACAGGTGCTCTCTTCGTGTTGTGCATTGTTGCCGGAATCTTTTTCGGAAACATGAATGAAGATGTGGGAATCGACGAAAGCATTTTGCCGACCACCGCATTGCCGATGGAGACGCCAGCAGCTGAGTAAGCTGTTCTCAGATAGTAGACAAAACATGAGGCGTGCCACCCTGACAGGGCTGGCACGCCTTTTTTGTGCCCCGGTTTGAAATCCTGCCAACATAGCACGCTTCCGGATGAAAACCTGACATGGAGGCAGTGAATCAGGCCGCGCAATGGATTGGCACGAAAATCGATTCTACCGAACCAAATCATAAAAACGTAGACGCATGTCAATGAACATTAAGCCCCTTGCCGATCGGGTTCTCGTAGAGCCAGCAGCGGCGGAAGAGAAGACCGCGAGCGGAATCATTATCCCGGATACGGCGAAAGAAAAGCCGCAGCGAGGAACTGTAATGGCTGTAGGACCGGGGAAGCCTGATGAACCGACAACAGTGAAAGTGGGAGACACCGTACTATACGGAAAGTACTCAGGGACTGAGCTACAGGTTGAAGGATCGGATTACATGATCATGCGGGAGAGCGACATTCTCGCGATTGTGTGAAATCAGCATTGAAGAAAAACAAGAAATACATTTGAAATGGCAAAAGACATTCAATTCAATACAGAGGCCCGAAACGGTTTGAAGGCAGGCGTCGATAAGTTGGCTAATGCAGTCAAAGTGACCCTTGGTCCCAAAGGACGAAACGTGGTCATTGAGAAGAAATTCGGCGCTCCGGCAGTCACCAAAGACGGTGTGTCAGTTGCCCGTGAAATCGAGCTGAAAGATCCGTTGGAAAATATGGGCGCTCAAATGGTAAAAGAGGTGGCTTCCAAAACCGCTGACGTCGCGGGTGATGGTACCACGACTGCGACGGTTTTGGCGCAAGCGCTCATCGCAGAAGGCCTGCGCAATGTAGCTGCAGGGGCTAACCCCATGGACCTGAAGCGAGGCATGGATAAAGCAACTTCAGCAATCATCTCGGAATTGCAAAAGATCTCTCGCGAGGTGGGAAGCGATATCTCGAAGATTGAGCAGGTGGCCACGATATCTGCAAACAATGATGAAGCCGTTGGCGGTTTGATCGCAAAGGCGATGAAAGTTGTGGGCAATGAAGGCGTGATCACTGTCGAAGAGGCCAAAGGAACGGACACGGAAGTCAAAACGGTTGAAGGGATGCAATTTGACCGAGGTTACCTCTCGCCGTATTTTGTAACCAACAGTGAGAAAATGGAGGCTGAGTTGGAAAACCCATTCATTCTCATTTACGATAAGAAAATCTCAACGATGAAGGATTTGCTCCCGAGCTTGGAGCAAACTGCACAGAGCGGTCGACCGCTCTTGATCATTGCTGAAGATCTTGACGGAGAAGCTCTGGCGACATTGGTCGTCAATAAAATCCGTGGATCTCTGAAGGTTGCTGCGGTCAAGGCACCTGGATTCGGTGACCGTCGCAAGGCCATGTTGCAAGACATTGCAATTTTGACGGGAGGTCAAGTAATTTCAGAAGAAACAGGTTTAAAGCTAGAGAACGTTACACTTGCTGATCTTGGCAGTGCTGAAAAAATCACCATCGACAAGGACAACACAACCGTGGTCAATGGTTCCGGTGAAAAGGACGCTATTGCGTCGCGAATCGGTCAGATCAAAGCACAGGTTGAGACAACCACTTCTGATTACGATAAGGAGAAGTTGCAAGAGCGTTTGGCGAAGCTCGCAGGAGGAGTTGCTGTTTTGTATGTCGGTGCGGCGACAGAGGTTGAGATGAAAGAGAAGAAAGACCGTGTTGATGACGCTTTGCACGCAACGCGTGCCGCTGTTGAAGAGGGCATTGTTCCTGGTGGTGGCACGGCATACATACGTGCAGCTGAAACAGTAGCTACGATGGAAGGGTTGAATGCAGATGAGACGACAGGTATGAAGATTGTTCTGAGGGCAATTGAAGAGCCGTTGCGTCAAATTGTGAGCAATGCCGGTGGAGAAGGAGCTGTGGTTGTCAATTCTGTTCGCGAAGGCGAAGGCGACTTTGGTTACAACGCTCGCACCGAAGTGTTCGAGAACTTGTTTGAAGCGGGTGTCATTGATCCAACCAAGGTGACACGTGTTGCTCTTGAAAATGCGGTTTCTATCTCAGGAATGGTGTTGATTACAGAGTGCGTGGTGTCTGACGAGGAAGAGGAAATGATGGCAGCGGCCCCTCCTGCAGGCATGGGCGGTGGCATGGGCGGAATGATGTAAATCAGGCCAACAAAATATTGAAAGCCATCCCGTTACTGGGGTGGCTTTTTTTGTGCCTTGAACCGGCCGATCCATTGTAAATTGCGCCCGATGGCAATTAGCATTCAAAACGTTTCCAAGAAGTTCGGCAACCAAATGGCATTGTCCAATGTGTCGCTTGAAGTCCCACCCGCCCAGGTGCTGGGTCTTTTGGGCCCAAATGGAGCTGGAAAATCCACATTGATGCGTTTGATATCGGGTTATTTTCCAGCGACCGATGGAACGGTGAGCGTGTGTGGATTCGATGTGTTGGGACAGCCAATGGAAGCACGCAGCTGTGTGGGGTATTTGCCAGAACACAATCCCATCCACACCGATATGTACGTCAGAGAATACCTCGAGTACACAGCAGGTTTGCATGGAATTAAGGATGTGTCAGCTGCGGTATCGAGCATGATAGAGAAGGTGGGATTGACGCCGGAGTCACACAAACTTATTGGCCAATTGTCCAAAGGGTATCGCCAGCGAGTGGGCATTGCTCAGGCACTGATTCATGACCCTAAAGTTCTCATTTTGGATGAGCCGACATCAGGGCTTGACCCGATTCAACTGGTGGACATTCGAGAATTGATACGGGAAGTTGGGAGGGATCGTACTGTGATTTTGTCTACACACATTATGCAAGAGGTGGAGGAGGTTTGCGATCGCGTGGTGTTGATTCATCAAGGCGCTATTGTGGCAGACGGTGCCTTATCTGCATTCGCTAGCAAACCAGGTGGTCTGGAATCGGCCTTTCAGGAACTCAAAGTGCCATCATGATCGATCAGGATGACTCACCTGCTCAAGAGGATGTAGGCCTCAAAAGAGGAGTCATCTTGCGTTCAACCGGTTCTTGGTATCAGGTTAGTGAATGGGAGACGCGGAAAGTTTTTGGCTGCCGTGCTGGAGGTCGCATGCGCCTGAACGGCGAACGCAGCACCAATCCTCTCGCTGTAGGCGATATCGTTCGATTTGAGGCCAACGGAATTGCGGAGGCGGGGTTGATTATAGAGCGTGAAGAGCGCAAAAACGCCATCATTCGCCGTTCTGTCAATCTCTCCAAGGAGTCGCATGTGGTTGCATCGAATTTGGACCGTGCTTTTCTAATCGCAACGGTGAGTCAACCTTCAACGAGCACTGGATTCATCGATCGTTTCCTCGTCACAGCAGAAGCATATGGAATTCCGACGACGATCGTTTTCAATAAGTGTGACCTGGCCGCTTCGGATGGCGAAGACGCAGAAGCACTCCAATACATGAAGCATTTGTACGAGACGGCGGGTTATGATGTGCTTTTAGTGTCTGCTCAATCCGGCCTTGGTATGCCAGCATTGAAAGCAGCAATAGCAGAATCAGGCGTAAATATGCTGTCAGGACACAGTGGCGTGGGTAAAACCACGCTCATCAATCAATTGCTTCCTGGATTGGATTTGCGCACGGGCGACGTTTCAGATTCCCACCAAAAGGGAAAACACACGACGACCTACGCGGAAATGTTTCCTCTTTCATCAGGAGGCTATCTGATCGATACTCCGGGCATCAAGGGTTTTGGACTGGTTCAGTTGGAGAAAGAGCACCTGCACCATTATTTCCCTGAAATCTTTGCGCTGCTAGCAGAATGCAAATTTCACAATTGCCTGCATCGTTCGGAACCTAAATGTGCGGTTCGAAAAGCAGTTGAGCAAGGAGCAGTGGCGGAGGAGCGCTACTTGAATTACCTGGATTTGTACGAGAATTTCGACGCTGAAACTCAGTACCGCTGAAACCTAGCTTTTAGGGTGGAAACGCGAGGCCCACAGGCCACCCACGCGCAGGCTCATAGAATTGTATGCCAAAGGGAGTCCAGTGTCTCTGCTCCGAATTTGCAGTCCTATGCTTTTGAGCAGGCCATCCCCCGCGGCGCAATCCCATTCCATGTATGATCCGGATCGAACATGCACATCCGCCTGCCCCGTAACAATGTGGCAAAATTTCAAAGCGCCACTCAGGGGCTTGCTTGTGAATTGATCGGGGTTCAAACCTGCAGGAAGCAGATCGGGCCAGGGAACACTTTCATTCCAGCTGGTCACCAATAAAAAGGGCTCCACTGCAGGAAGCTGCTGAATAGCGTTACGGAAAGTAATTGATGCAATGGAGCAGGTAAATGGAGCAATGCCGACGGCCCCAGCGTAGATTTTATCTGCCAGCGGGTCCGCGATCACTCCTAGAAATGGTCCGTTAGCGTCGCAAAGTGCAATGTTAACGGCGAACCCTGATCGGCTTTTGAGGTAGGATTCAGTTCCGTCCAACGGGTCCACCAACCAAAACATAGGCCAGTCTTTTCGTTCGCTAAATGGGGGGAGATTGCCTTCCTCGCTGATGATGGGAATGTCGATTTCAGATAGAATTCCTTGGATGATGTGGTGGCTTTCCAAATCCACCGATGAAACCAAACTCCCATCTCGTTTGGCTCGAATCACCAGCGATTCATTCTGATCGCCAAGGTGATTGAGCAGTTCATGACTCGCAGCAGCAGCTGCCCTAAGCGCTAATTCGAGGTAGTTGTTATTTTTTGATGGCTCCATTTGTTTTGCAAGGTATTCAATGTATAGATTTGTGACGGCGCAGGGGTGCCTCCAATTTTGGAGTGCTGAGATGATACCCTCACAACCTGACCGGATAATACCGGTAGGGGAGCAGGCCGTTTCGTGACGACTTTGTCGTGCACGTACTGCGTCAGAATAATATCCAATTCGACGCATGTCACGATTAACAGCTACTTCTCTTTCTGCCATTTGGGCTTTGTTTTTTGTTCCTTTCATTGGAGCAAGTCAAGAATCTAACCAGTCCAAAACGGATTCCATTCTGCGCATGGTGGAATTGCTTCCCGCGACGGTCTCTGCGATTCAGTCGCCTGATCGCGCACCCTATGCAACTCAGAAAATTGATGCCAATGAGCTGGCCAAGCGTGATGCATCGATGGACTTGCCGTTTCTGTTGCGTTTCACTCCGTCTTTGGTTGTCACCTCCGATGCCGGTGCTGGTGTTGGTTATACATCAATGCGGATTCGTGGGTCGGATCAAACCCACATCAACGTCACCATCAATGGTGTGACATTGAACGATGCGGAATCTCATCAGGTCTATTGGGTGGACTTGCCTGATTTATCAAGCAGCATCGATGCGCTTGAAATTCAACGTGGCGTGGGAAGTTCGTCCAATGGTCCGGGTGCATTTGGTGCTACCGTTTCCTTGAATACGATGAACTTTGATGCGAAGGCGGGCGGAAAAATGGTGCTTGGAGGAGGCTCTTTTGGAACCTTCAGGTCAATGGTTAAATGGTCCACCGGTGAATTGGGTTCAGGTTTTTTCATTGAAGGACGTGCGTCTAGAATTCTTTCTGATGGTTATCTCGATCGATCTGCCAGTGATTTGTCGAGCATTCAACTCGGGCTTGGATACCGCTGGGATTCAGGGCACTTGGCTTACAGTGCAATGCTTGGACACGAGCGCACGCAGCAGGCTTGGTATGGTGTTCCACGCATCGGCTTGTCAGGTGATTCTGCGGCCATTGTGGCTTGGGCAGCCAATTCATATGAATACGGTTATGGGGAAGATGAGGAGCGTATTTCTGATTTGATAGATCGGGGTCGAAAGCACAATTATTACCGTTATGCTGATCAAGTAGATGATTACCGTCAAGACCATCATCAACTCCATTTAAGCCAAAATTGGGGGGCATGGAACTTCGGGTCAACGATTCATTTCACCAAAGGTGCGGGCTTCTATGAGCAGTTTAAGGCAAATGACGACTTATCGCTATACGGCGCTGGACCGCTGGGTTTGGCCGATTCATCGATCACCACGGGGGATGTGATTCGAAGGCGTTGGTTGGACAATGATTTCTACGGGATGCTGATTCAAGCGAACCGCGATTGGAATGGAGTGTCATTGCAATTGGGGGCTGGAGCATTTGATTATGTAGGAGACCATTTTGGGGTTCCTATTTGGATGCAATATGGTGCCTCGGATTTATTGCCAACCGATCGCTACTACAGCAATACAGGAAATAAGACTGATCGGTACGCATTTTCTGCGCTTTCATCCCAAGCTTTTGACGGAAAAATGCAATGGCGCGGTGAGCTTCAAGTGCGCAATGTTGGCTATGATGTTGCAGGCACCGACAATGATTTGCGCGTGTTGCAGGTGGACACATCCATGGCATTCGTCAACCCGAAATTTGGGGTTGACTGGTTGTTTGATGACGCCAATCGCATGTTTGTATCCGTTGCTCGGGGAAGCAGAGAACCGGTGCGCAACGATTTCATTGACCGGTCGGGTTCAGCGTATCCAAAAGCAGAAACACTCACTGATTTGGAACTTGGATGGCAACACGGAACTGAAAATTGGAGCATCGAGGCCGTAGCGTATCGCATGCTCTACCAAAATCAATTGGTGCTGACGGGAGCGTTGAATGACGTGGGTTCGCCGGTTCGGATGAACGTAGATGCAAGCCAACGAACAGGATTGGAGTTGAGCTTGAATTGGCGTCCAGGAGGTGGATTCACATGGTTTGGCACAGCAACCCGTTCCATCAATACCATTGATGAGTTCAGTGAGACACTCTTTGATTATGGCAACGACGAAGATCCAATTGCGACTGTAATTCACGAGAACACCAATATCAGTTTTTCCCCTGAGATCACGGGTGCTTCAGTTGCAACGTGGGAGTTTTGGAGTCGAACCAATGCGTCACATTCCACATCAGCATCTGTTGAATGGAACGCTCGATACGTTGGCAAGCAATACCTCGACAATACTTCCAACGAAAACCGCTCACTTCCAGCTTACGGCGTGAATGATTTCCGCTTCCGCTGGATTCGCAGTCGCACAGAATCAGGAAGCGTGGCATTTTCAGCGCACATTCGCAATTTCTTGAATGCCGATTACAGTGCGAATGGTTGGACCTACAGTTACCTATACGATGGGATCGAAAACATGACGACGGAAGTGTATGTGTACCCTCAAGCTGGAGCGCACGGTATGATTTCACTGGAAATCACCTTTTAGCAGGTCAACTCAAACGAGCCTTGAGGCCTTGGAAAAATCATTCGGATCTGGAAGCCAGCTGAGATCGTTGGGCTGCTTTTCGATAGCATTCCCAATCACGACCAAATCAGCACCGGAATTCCAGGCGGCCTGGATGGAGGCTGCGTCATTGAATCCGCCTCCTACGATTAGCGGGCATGAAGTGTTTTCTCTGATGCCTGCCATGATGGAGGCAGTGACTGATTGAGAGGCCCCACTTCCCGCATCTGTGAACAAAACGCGAAGTCCGAGCATTTCGCCAGCGACTGCTGTGGCCGCTGCTATCTCGGGCTTGTTTAATGGGATGGGCAGGGTTTGACTCATGTACGCAGCGGTTGTCAATGGGCCGTTGCCAAATAACATGTAGCCTGTGGGTACAATTTCAAGTCCCATGCGTCGAATTCGCATGGCCGCTTCGACATGACGACCAATAAGCAAGTCCGGGTTGCGACCAGAAATGAGCGACAAAAAAAGCAAAGCATCTGCTCCCTTGACCACCTGGTCTGGAGCCCCCGGAAAAATTGTGATTGGGCCATCAAACCGTTCTCGAACGGTTTGGATGATGTCACCAACGTTTTGCTTAATGAGCAAGCTGCCTCCGATGAAAATGTCCGTAACTGTTGAATTTTGAAGGCGGTCGAGGAATCGAAGCCACTCCCGTCCGGATGGCAAATCATCTGGGTCTAACAGTGCAGCAAGCCGCTTTTTACCCAAGGTCTGATCGTGCTCTAAATTCTCTAACCAAGTCATGTCGGGAAGATACGATGAATCAACTTTTGCATCATCTCCGGTTTTAACATGCCGTGTCCACAGGGCAATGAGTGGAAATGAATGCCCGGATTCTGACGAGTCAGTTGCTGAAGGCGTTTGCCATTGGCGAGGGGGATGATGCGGTCATGCCTCCCAAAAGCGACATCCATTCTCCCCGACCAATCCTGCAACGCTTGCGCAATTTCGCGAATCTTTGGCCAACACAGCCTATGAGCCCGCCATCCTCGCCAAACCATCATTCGCATTTCGTGATTGGAAATATGAAAGGCACAGAAACTGTGCAGATGAGGAGAGATGATGCGCCACTTCAAAAGGGTGTCGCTGATGCGAAGAACAAGATCGGCGTGCCGATCAATGGCAAACCATATTTTTTTTCCCAGCTGTGAGTGAACGGTCAACTGGTAAAAAGGAGACTTTTTAAGTCCATCAGGCGCTAGCAATGTGATTCGATTCCACATCTGCGGTGAATCTGCAAAGAGCGCGAGTGCAATGCGTCCGCCAATGCTATAGCCGACGAGGTCATATTGCGGGCCATCGACACCTTCTTTTATTGCAATCTCGACCAACAATTGATTCAGGATTGTTGGGTGCAACGGAGCATCTTCTGGAAAGCTGGGGTCAATGGGGCCAGAAGCGCCATGGTGCGGCAAATGAACGGAAATTAGGACTCCAGCTTCGGGCCACTGCAGCGCGAGAACCGATAGGTCTTCTAAAGGTCGTGCGAACCCATGAAAGGCGAAGACCGTGCGCAAAGGTTGTTCGGTGTTTGCGTTTTTTCCTACCAAGGGCAAAACAACATACTCCAAGCACCACCCCGAGTTGCTATAACTCTGGCGTTTCATACGATGGTTTTGCTCTGCGAATTCCACGGTGCAAAGGTCGCAAGGATTCATTCAAATGGAGCAGCCATGCTGGGCTTGTTAAAAAGCAGTGCAAATTGTGGATGAATTTATCCCGATGCTACGTTGGAAGCATTTAATTTTGCCACCGGTTAAACTACCGTTTTTTCTCTGTTCAGCATCCCCCGTCGAAGAATTGATTTGGCGGGATAAAAAAAAAATGCCCAAAGACAAAAGCATCAAATCGATCTTGCTCATCGGGAGCGGACCGATCGTCATTGGACAAGCCTGTGAATTTGATTATTCGGGCTCTCAAGCATCACGTTCTCTCCGGGAAGAAGGCATTGAAGTGATTTTAATCAATTCGAACCCTGCGACCATCATGACCGATCCGGTAACGGCGGATCATGTTTACTTGGAACCCCTCGAGCCGGCTTCAATTGAGCGAATCTTGCAAAAGCACAACATCGATTCAGTGCTGCCAACCATGGGAGGGCAGACCGCTCTGAATCTTTGCATTCAATGCGATGAGATGGGGCTTTGGGAAGAATATGGTGTTCGGATGATTGGCGTGGATATCAATGCTATTGAAATCACTGAGAACCGAGAGCGGTTTCGGGAGTTGATGGAAGAGTTGGGCATTGCGATGGCTCCCCAAGCCACAGCTAAGAGCTTTTTAGAAGGAAAAGAAGCGGCTCAGCAATTCGGATTCCCTCTTTGCATCCGGGCGAGTTACACGCTCGGAGGAGCAGGAGCAAGTATCATTCATGACCCTGAAAAATTCGATGAGGCGCTCACCCGCGGCCTCCATTTGAGCCCCATTCATGAGGTGATGATTGATAAAGCGGTGATGGGATGGAAAGAATACGAGTTGGAATTGCTTCGGGATTCGAATGATAATGTGACAATCATTTGCTCCATCGAGAATTTTGATCCCATGGGCATACATACAGGGGATAGCATTACGGTTGCTCCAGCAATGACGTTGAGTGATACCACGTTTCAGCGCATGCGGGACATGGCGATTCGAATGATGCGAGAGATTGGTGATTTTGCGGGAGGATGCAATGTGCAATTTGCGGTATCAAATGACGAGAAGGAAGATATCATTGCGATTGAGATCAATCCGCGAGTGAGTCGTTCATCGGCGTTAGCCTCTAAAGCGACGGGTTATCCGATAGCAAAGATTGCCGCTAAACTTGCGATTGGATACCATTTGGATGAGCTGGCCAATCCCATTACTGGAACGACGAGCGCTATGTTTGAGCCGACCATGGATTACGTGGTCGTCAAGGTGCCGCGTTGGAACTTTGACAAGTTCAAAGGAGCGAATCGGGAACTGGGCTTGCAGATGAAGTCTGTGGGAGAAGTAATGGCGATTGGGCGTTCTTTCCAGGAGGCACTTCAAAAAGCTGCGCAATCCTTGGAGATTGGACGCAACGGTTTGGGTTGCGATGGCCGGGAGCTGCGCGACCAAGATGCGATCATGGATAGCCTGAGCCATGCGAGCTGGAACCGCCTGTTTCATCTTTATGATGCACTGAAGTTGGGCATTCCGATTCGCAAGATTTATGAGGTCACAAAAATTGATCCTTGGTTCCTCCGTCAGATAGAGGAATTGGTGCAACTCGAGGAAGAAATTGGTCAATTCGATTTGAGTACGATGCCAAAGTCTCTCATGTTGGAGGCAAAGCAAAAGGGCTATGCCGACAGGCAAATCGCTCACATGTTGGAATGTGTCGAGTCGGAAGTTCACGAACATCGTCTGGGCCAAGGAATTAAGCGCACTTACAAATTGGTTGATACATGTGCTGCAGAGTTTGAAGCGAAAACGCCTTATTACTACTCCACTTTTGAGGATGAAAACGAGAGCATTCGCACGGACAAGAAGAAAATAGTCGTGTTGGGGAGCGGTCCGAATCGCATCGGACAGGGCATCGAATTTGATTATTGTTGCGTCCATGGTGTGCTCGCGGCGAAAGAGTGTGGCTATGAGACCATCATGATCAATTGCAATCCTGAAACAGTATCAACGGACTCGGATACTGCGGACAAATTGTACTTCGAACCGGTGTTCTGGGAGCATATTTATGACATCATTTTGCACGAGAAACCGGAAGGTGTAATTGTGCAATTCGGCGGTCAAACGGCGTTGAAACTCGCTGAAAAACTCGAGCGCTTTGGCATTCCAATCATCGGAACGAGCTATCAGGCGCTGGATTTGGCCGAAGACAGAGGTTCTTTTTCAACCCTCCTGCGCGATTTGGAAGTGCCTTATCCTGAATTTGGAGTGGTTGAAACAGCTGATGAGGCCAATGCGTTGAGCAAGACACTCGGATTTCCGTTGCTGGTGAGACCGAGTTACGTTCTCGGTGGTCAACGCATGAAAATCGTCATCAACGAGGATGAGCTGGAACGTCATGTGATTGATATTTTCAGGGACATGCCTGACAATAAAGTATTGTTGGATCATTATTTGGATGGTGCGATCGAGTGTGAGGCTGATGCCATTTGCGATGGAGATGAAGTGCGGATTATCGGAATCATGCAGCACATCGAACCAGCAGGTATTCACAGTGGCGATAGCTACGCTGTGTTGCCTCCTTACAACTTGGGCGATCTGATCATTTCTCAAATCGAAGAGTATACCAAGCGCATTGCTTTGGCGCTAGATACGGTGGGATTGATCAACATTCAGTTTGCAGTCAAAAACGACACCGTGTATATCATCGAGGCGAATCCAAGGGCATCACGAACGGTTCCGTTCATTGCGAAAGCATACGGTCAGCCTTACGTGAATCATGCGGCGAAAGTCATGATGGGAGAGGTGAAGTTGAAAGATCTACCTTACAACCCTGAACTCGAAGGTTACGCGATAAAGATTCCAGTTTTCTCGTATGAGAAATTCCCAGAGGTGAACAAGGAATTGGGTCCTGAAATGAAGTCTACAGGCGAAGGAATTCGATTTATTCCAGATTTGCGAGACCCATTCTTTCGAAAGGTCTACAGCGAACGAAATCTTTACTTGAGCAAATAGGATGCTAGCCGGATTGATTCGCACATTGGGCACCATCATCATGGTGTGGTTTGTCTTCCGTTGGTTGGATCGCATGTTTGGCGGCAAATCTCGTCGATCGGCACAACGCAAAACGAGCAAGAGCTCCGACGCGAATGCGGACCATTCATCGGGTGCCAGTCCGCAGCCAAAGGACACCAAGCTGGGAGATTACATCGACTTTGAAGAGGTGGAAGAGTGATTTTTGTAGAAGAGAGTATTGAACGATTCTGCGTGAAGTGCTTTCTGAAACGAATCAACAACAGGCATGCTTTCTGTGCTAAATTGTTCGGAATTCAAAGGCTCATAGTCAAATGAAAGATAACGTAATTGCATTTTTTAAGCAGCATGGGATGCATGGATTGAGCATCTTGGTCTTTGCAGTTTTGAGCGTCTCTTTGTTGTCCAAATCTTACGACGGTTATATGGTGCGTCAAGGGGACATCAAAAGCCACAAGGGCATGAGCAAGGAGGCCAATGATCATGGTATTTTGCAAGGAGAACTTCCGGCGTGGACCGGATCAATGTTCTCTGGCATGCCCACGACCCACATTTCCAGAGGTGTTTCATCTTGGAATCTCCCAAGTATGCTCCATTCCTATGGGAGCCGTGCGTTTAACTCTTCGGGTGTGTTCACTTTTTTTATGGCTATGCTGTCGGCTTACTTGCTCGCCATAGCACTAGGAGCATCCGCCCCCATAGCACTCTTATGTGGAATTGGGTTTGGCTTGTCATCATTTGAAGTGTTGTATTACGCTGCTGGACACAACACGAAAGTCAAGGCCATTGCTTACTTGCCGGGCATCATTGCCGGAGTGCTGTGGGTGTATCGAAAGAATTTGGGATGGGGAGTGGCGATTGCTGCGTTGTTCACGTCTTTGCACGTTTATTCAAATCACTATCAAATCACGTATTATGTCTTGTTCCTACTGATCGCGGTTGGTCTTGCAGAAACGATTGGAATTTTCAAGCGGACCCGTGATTTGAAGAAAGCTCTTTTGCCGGGTCTAGCACTTTTAATTGCTGGATTTACTGGGGCGTTTCCGAGCTTTTCGAGTGTTTTGGAGACAAGGAGTTACGCAGAGGAAACAATACGAGGCAAACGAATTTTGACCGACGCAACGAACCCTGACCCTGATCTTTTGGAGGAGTCTGCGGGATTGGACCGTGATTACATTTTGGAGTATAGCATGTCAGATGGCGAGTGGTGGTCTGTGATGTGCCCGGACATCAAGGGAGGATCAAGTCCTTTGTATTGGGGAGAACAAAGATTTTCTGGAGGTGCGCTTTATTTTGGAGCCATTCTGTGTGCGCTGTTCTTCATCTTTCTAATTGCAGGACGAGATCGACTGAAATGGCCATTGGCCGTGCTCGCCGTCATGGCTATTTTGTTGTCTCGCAGAGGTGGAGGGGTGCTCACAGATTTGTTTTTGGATTATGTGCCTTTTTTCAACAAATTTCGCGACACCAAAATGATGCTGATCATTCTCCAGGCAGCGGTTGCAATTGGAACAGCGCTCGCTTTGCTGGAGATGAATAAGCTTATTGCGACGGGTGGAGAAGAATTGAAAAAGCGTCGTGTGTGGTGGATGAGCGCATTGGGATTTTTGACCCTGCTATTTGCGGCTTTCTATGCGATGCCCGAGGTGTTCTTCGACTTCCAAAGCACCATCAAACAGGACGTGGCAGTGCAGCAGTTGGGCTATCCAGAGGCCTTGCGCAGACGGCTGGAACTTTTTGAGTCAGATGTTCTGCGGACCATAGGATTGCTGGTTTTGACATTTGGGTTTGTAGCCGCAGCCTTGTGGCAAAAAATGGCCATGCGGTGGACGGTGCTGATTCTGACATTGGCGACCACTGTGGATCTCTGGAACGTGAACCAGCGTTATTTTAATTCTGACAAGGCCAATGGTGTTTACCGCAATTGGGTGAAAGCATTTGATGCACGATTCCCGTTTGATCCGACTGCTCAAATGGGGAAGATTTTTGCGGCAGAATTCGATGATTCCCCTGAAATCAATGCGGTTGCAGATCAGTTGTATTCGGGTTACATCGATGCTTCAAATCGCGATGATCTCAGCTTGACTAGACGCCAGAAAGAGAAGTTGAAAACGATTTCAAAATACGGCGCCTTGCGAATGGCCGCGCCGTTTCGCATTTTCAACTGGGAAGGTCCTTTTAATGACAGTGCTCCGTCGTACTTTTTTCAATCGGTTGGAGGATATCACGCGGCAAAGTTGCGGCGTTACCAGGACTTCATTGAACGCGTTTTGAGTCCTCAACGGGACCGCTTTGTAACACTCGCTCAAAATGGTCAGTTGCAGCAAGGGTTGTCTCAAATGGTGGGTTTGCGGATGCTGAATACCCGTTATGTTTTGTTCGATCAATTTGAAGACCCTATTCCGATGCCTGATGTTCCAGGTTTTGCTTGGGTTGCGACAGACTGGGTCGAAGCAGAGGACGACGACGAGGAAATGGCCATGACAGCTGCGCTTCAATCGCCGCGATCCGCGGTTGTTCATTCAGATTTCTCGAATGATCTCATGGGGATGGCTCCGGGAGCGGCGGGCAATGTGGCACTTGCGTCGTATCAACCTGACTTGTTGAAGTACACAACGAACCTTGATGCGGAGGGCTTGGTGATCTTTTCAGAAGTGTGGTACCCAAAGTCGTGGCAGGCTACAATAGATGGAAAGGAAGTGGAAACCATCCGTGCAAATTATGTTTTGAGGGCTCTTAAGGTTCCTGCAGGGAAGCACGAGGTGGAATGGAGCTGCAAAACAAGCTCTTCGTCGTTGCCGGTGGTTGCCAATCTCCTGCTGTTGATTTTGATTGTCGGTTCCTCGTGGTTTGGCATTACGAAACCCAAAATGGGAAGCATTGACTACAAATAGGAACGAAATTGAACGAGAAGTCATGCCACGCTGGCATTGGAACGAATCGGGCATCACTGCTGTTGATTGGAAGGCATGGGACTTGTTGATTGAGGCCTCAGGAAATCCTTCTATTTTCTTGGACAGCAGGATGATGAAGAGTTTAATGCGCTCTGAAAAGCGAAATTTGGCAGCAGTAACCTGGTACCAAGGAGAGGAATTGGTGGGAGTCGCCGTAGTGGAAGATGCGGTTGCGGAAAGTTTAAATTTAGACAGCCATATTTCGGTGAAACGATCTTGGTTCTCGTTCATCAGCACTTGGCTGCACGGTTCGGAGGGAAAGTTCACATTTCGGGTTCGCGTCATTGGCCCGGTCCTTGGAAGTGGCTTGCACAGCTATCGGTGGGCTGAACACATCTCCGATTTCGATCAAAGGCGGTTGCTAACGCAAACGATTTTCTCTTCGAAGAGCGATGCGGGCACCAGGATTCCAAGGGTTGCCATGCTCAAGGACTTGCCCATTCATTATGAGGGCCGAAGGAGGACCCTACATCGCGGTTGGGCGCCATTGGAATTTGATCCTGAAATGCTCCTACACCTCGACCCAGAATGGAACGAGTTGTCGGATTACATGGAACAACTAAACACCAAAGCTCGAACGAAAATTAAACGGGTGCTCAAAGTTTCGGAAGGATTGGAAATCTCCAGTTGGTCCAAGTCGAGGCTCATAGAAGATGCGGACGCATTCATTGCGCTTTATCAAAGAGTGTTTGACCGTTCAGGGTTCCGCTTGGGACAACTTCATGCGGCGGAATTGATTGAATCCAAGCGATTTTGGGGAGATGATTTTGTCGTGAACGGGTATGAGTTAGATGGGGAGCTAGTTGGCTTCCAATGCGCATATATCGGACACGGAGAGACGGAAGCTTTCTTTGTAGGCTTTCTGCCTGAGCTTGTGAAAAGTCATGCAATCTACCAGCGCATGCTTGTTGAATTTATTCGCATGGGCATTCAATGTGACTGTGGCCGAATCAATATGGGACGAACGGCGCTTGATATCAAATCCTCTGTAGGCGCGCTTCCTCAGAGATTGCAATGCGACGTTCGATTTAGAAATCCACTATTTCATGCAATGGTGAGCCGCTACACACGAGGGTTTGATCCGGCAGAGCTGGTTCTAAAAAAGGCTTGGAAAGCTGACGCCTACGCCAAAGGCCGACATTCAGAAATCCATACCACCTGATTCGCTTCCCGAGCTACCACTTCTCGAACTGCCTCCTCGCCCGCCTCTTTGCTCCAGTGTCCCCAATTTCCATGTTGCCGTAAGGAAGATGTTTTGAGACTCACGCTTGAAACGATTTTCCTGATACAAACTGGCAAATTCGGAAGTGTAGGACCACTCGCGTGTGTTAAATACGTCACTTAATTTCAGCGCAAGGGTCAAGTCCCCATCGAGGAATTTTCTTTGGACATTGGCATCCATGTAGGCAAAACCATTGAATTGTCCCTGTGGAGTGACCGAAGGGCCTCTGTACATGCCGTTGAGCTGCCATTTCCATTGCTTATCAGTGCCCAACGATTGATTGACGAAGAAGTTGAGGTTGTAAGACCATCCTTGCGCATCGCTCGCAAATTCCACGTCTCCAACTTGATTGGACAGATGGTAAAACGAACCTGTGAATCGGAACTGACCCGAAGCTGGCATTGGTACCATTAGAATGACTTCGATTCCTTCGTCTCTTCGACTGCCTTGATTCCACCAGCTTGAGGTTCGGATTCCGACAGAGTCAATGATGGAATACCGCTGAATCAAATCATTGGTTTCTTTTACGAAGAAGGAAGTGGTTAGTGACTTTCGCTTGCGCGACCATTGATGTCCGATTTCATAGGAATTGGTGTATTCCGGTCTCAACTCAGGATTTCCTATGCGCAAGTTTCGGCTATCACTGTCATCAAGAAAAGGAGTGACAGATCGTCCCCGAGGACGATTGACACGGCGGCTATAACTGGCAATCCAGCTGACTTCATCATTGCTTTGACGGGAAATATTGAAAGATGGATAAGCAGAGAAGTAGTTGTTTTCGAAGGCTTGATCGCCTTCCCAAATGGCTCCAGTGTATACTTGTTCAAGTCGCATACCAGCTTGTGTTCCCCACGTCCCCCACTTTCGCCCATAAGTCGCATATGCGGCATGCACGTCCTCGCGGTATTCGAATGCGAATGAGTTTGCAATCGGGTTTACGGGCACATAGATGCCTTGGGACCAAACAGAAGAATCAGAAGCGAGATAGCCGAATGAATCGTCTTTTCGAGACAAATTGGATTTAATGCCCCATTCGAATTTACCTTCATTTTCGAAGGGCTTTTCATAATCCAATTGTAGAACCGTTCGCATTGAACGATTCGACTGCAAATTCGTGTCCTCGACAAAAACGGGTGGTGTGTCATAAAGGTCCAGTGTGGATACTTCGCGAATCCACTCGTCTGAAGAAGACTCAGATTGAGAGTGACGGGCACGAATGCTCAGAAAATGGGTTGGGTTCTGATTGTATTCTTTGCGGTATCCAAAATCTGCATCGAAACCTTTGCTTGCATCCAATTCCGTGGAGGATCGGTAACTGGCAAATTCTGCCCCTGTGTCCCATGATTCAGAATTGGTCAATCCATTGCTTCGTTCGTTATCGCTGCGATTGACATTGACATTTGCGGAGAGAACCTCGCTCTTGGAGGGATACCACTCCATGCCCAACCTTCCATTGAGGCTGATTCTGAGTTGATCGCCATCGCGAATTTGATCCCAATTGGAGACACTGTCTGTGGTAAAGATGCGCATGGATTCACCTTCTCTGAATAAATCTCGTTGGTTCCAGCTTGCACTGCTGAAGACACTGAACTTATCATTTTTGTAATTCAATGACGCCGAGCCATTGTGGTTATCACCTGTGCCTGCTGTTCCTTGGATTTGGCCATGAAAGCCTTGTAGTTTATTCTTTTTCAGAATGATGTTTAAAATGCCAGCCATTCCATCTGGGTCATATTTCGCAGAAGGATTGGTGATGATTTCGACTCGATCAATGCTACTTGCCGGGATTTGCTCGAGAAATGCATTTTGCGCTGCACCAGCCAAACCAGACGGGCGGCCATCGATGAGAATTTGAACTTGTGAAGAGCCACGCAAGGAAACATTCCCATCAATGTCCACTGCTACTGAAGGCACATTGACAAGGATTTCCGAGGCGTTTCCCCCTGCCGCGGAGAGGTCGTTGCCTACTCGAAAGACGCGGCGGTCTATGAGCATCTCAAGGGAACTGGCCTCTGCAGTCACAACGGCTTCCTGCAAGTCATTCACCTTTGGGTTGAGGGTGATGATGCCAGCGTCATATGCTGTCGTGGTTTTTGGTGTCAGAATGATTGGCTCCGACTCAAAGCCTTCGTAACCCATGAATTGAATGTTTAGCGCGTACCTGCCAATGGGCAATTCTACCATAGAAAACGTTCCGTCCTCGTTGGCTAATTGTCCAGCGGCAATGGAACTGTCTCGAAGACTAATGAGGGCGATGGACGCAAACGGAATGGGCTTTGAACCATCGGCTTCCACCACAATTCCCGTTACGGAGGCAATTGCAGGTCTGTATTTTTCTCCCCCAGAATTGGGGCGTTGAGCTAAAACTGCTGCGCAACTTGCAATCCAAAATACGGCAAGGGTTATTGTGTTGTGCGACCTCATTGGGCGTGTCATTGATGTAATGCTATAAGAACGTTTCTGTGCAAGAAAGGTTTAACCACTCGTCTCAAGTGTGTGCGAAGGGCCAGCCATCTTGGACGATGATGCCGCGCATGACTTCTTGCCAATGATTGTGATTTATTTCAACCTGTGCAACCATGACATGCTTCCACTGCTTCATGGCATTTTTAGCGTCATCAGCGCTTTGCATTAAGCAAACCTCATCTTTGTCATGGCGCGTTCTAAGCCAGTGTTGAGATGGGATTATTATCCACGAAGTTCGGGGTTGCCAGATGGTCTCCCATTCGCTTTGGAAGCACCACCAACCCGTTGAAACACTTCGGTGCGCATGATGAGGCAATCGCGCACGTGTCGCTTCTCTGAAGTGGACAAAAAACCACCCTTTGATCCAAGCTGCGCGCGTGTCAATTTCAATTCCATCTTTTCTTAAGAGTGCTTGTGCCTCTGGCCTGCGGTCCAAATTTAGTTGGTCTTGGAGTTTGCTCAACTTATGGTCAAGTTGATCTTTGGGATCCATCCCAATCCACTTGGGCCAGGCTTGAGAACTTTCTGTTTGCAGATAAAACTTGCATGCCAACTCGAGGTGGATGACCTCAGATGATGCGTTGTCTTGAACGATGAGGTCCATTTCTCCGAGCGTTCGGTCTTGTCCTTGGACGATGATGTTTTTGGCCAGTACGCTGTATTCAGGGCTTGCCTCAAACCACCAGTTGACCAACTGCTCAAAGCGTTTCCCCAACCGCATTTGCATTGTTCCTAAAACCTCTGATTTTGGATCACTGATTTCGGCCCATAGCGAAAGCTGGTCTTGGAGTGAGGTAAGCGATTTTTGGTGATAATTGGATTGCCACAATGCGGGTAATTTCTTAGAATCGCCCTCCATCAATGGAGCGCTTCCGATGGCCCATACCATTTCGCTCCAGGTGGCTGCAGGACATGCATCCAGAATATTTTCGAGGGAAGGACCCCACTGTGTGGCTTTGGTCATTGCGGATATTCTATCTTCGCGGCCAAATTAGATTGGAAATCCATGCGAACGGTCAGCCAAATTCCACATCCCTTGATGCGCATCACAGTCACCAGTTGGAATGAAAAATACCAATTGCGTTTCGAGCTTGATCGCTATGAGCAGGTGTTCAAAGTGGATCATGATGCATGGGACATTCCGGCATTGGAGGAATTGGCAAAACGCATGTCGGAATCAGTGATGCACGGTTTTGTGGCAATGCGAGCGGGATTTTTGGAACATTCAAAAAATTGACATGAACGAAAAAATTACAGCAGTGTTGATCACGTTAGTGGTCGTTTGGACCTCTTTCTTGACGTTTAAGGTCTTTGGTTCGGAAAATTCCGAGTTGCCAGATGGGATCCAGAAGGGACAAAATGCCACGGTAGCGTTTGTCCATGGAGACTCGATTCAGGCCAATTGGCAATTTATATCTGATCGCGAAAAGGCGATGTTCATTGCTGTGCAGCAGGCACAGATGTCCATGGAACGAAGATCACGCCCATTGCAAGAGGAAGCTCAAGAATTGATAGCGTACGCCAATGGCCCCAACGCCACCAGTGATGATGTGATGATTGCACAAAATCGCTTGGTTGAGATTGAGAATGCGCTCGGACAAATGCAAAGTCAACAGCAGACAGAATTGATGCAAAAGGAATCGATGATTCAAGCTGAAATTGCGGTGCAGTTGTCCTCTGAGGTCAAAGCGTTTGCGCTGGAGTCAGACTTGGATGTGGTGCTGAATTGGGGCCGCTCTGGCGAAGGAGTGTTGTACGGTCAACCTGGTTTTGATGTGACAGCTCCTTTGATTCAATTCATGAATGAGCGTTATGTTCCTGAGGCGGACTCAACCCAAATAGAAAGCAAGCCATGACAACGGCGGCCATCAAAAAAGAGTCTCACATTGTTGAATACGTCCTTTACGTATGGCAAATGGAGGATGTGGCACGTGCAGCAAAATTTGATGTTGGCGCTCTGCGTTCGATGTTTGCCGGACAAGAGGACGAAGACCTCGAGTGGATATTGGAGTTGGCCAGAACCATGAAGCGAGAACGTTTGGAGGAGACGGGGCATGTGGACCACGTCCAGGAGACGCTCACCGAGATGGCTTTGCTCCATGATTTGCTTATGGGCCCGATGGAAGACCCCATATACGTGAAGTCATTTCAAGCCGCCGAACCGCTGCTGAATGAGTTGAATGAGCGAAAAATGAAAGGAGACTATAGTCATCCTGTTGAACGGATGCTGACCGCATTGTACGGCTGGTTGGTGCTGCGAATGCGCAAGGAGGAAGTCTCTCTGGAAACTGAAGCGGCAATGGTTGCCATCCGTGAAATGGCCAATTCTCTTGCCAAAGGCCATCTTAAAATTTATTCAGGCCAGTCCTGATCAACGGTTTTGCAATCGACGCATGTGACGCAAACGACTGCTCGCCATGCGCAGCACGTGGGACTCGTTTCGGAGGCGATCGATTATGCTTGTGGAGAGCGTGTTTTTATCCATATGGATTGCGGTGTCAGGCCACTCCGAAATATTTGCTGCTCCGATTACGAGGCAACGAAAGAACTCATATTCATTGCTAGCTTTGGTTGCCACTGCTTGCAGTGACGCGTCTGTTGCATTTTTTGAATCGACCAACATCCAAGAAGATCGGTGTTTATCAATGTTTTGCAAAAAGTCGGTAACAGCGGAAGAATCCCACAAATGCCCCTCGCTGAAGTCTGAAATTCGATCGATCAAATTTTCAGCTTCGTTGCGATTGTTGTAGACCACCCAGACGGATGGAGTTGAATGATGAGGAGTCATGGATTTCGTTTTAACGCTGGATTGTCACTTACGATGGAGGTCGCCAAAAAGTTGCGTTGTTCCCCATATCACCATGTTTAAAACAACCTTGAGCAGGAGTTCAATGCGCAGGAATTACTCCGACATTGAAAGTTCTAAATCCATGGTTCAGAATACACAAAATCCGGAATCGAAAGCCACCATTTTCGAACTTTCATCGAAATCTGGTCGTCAGTCTTTTGAGACTTTTCGAGCTGCTTTGACGGCTTATGAGGTGTTTGACACTTTGGAAGATCAGCTTGCTGAATTGTTGGTGACGCGAAGCCCCAAGCTGCGTTCAAATCCGGAGGGTTTGGCAGAGGCCGTATCTCGGGAATTAGGCGCTGAAGGTTGGTCGCATAAAGGTTGCTGGGCCTGGTACCCTTGGAGTCGTTCTTTGGTTCGTATTCTCAACGAGGAAGATTTTATTGAATTGCGTACGAATCGCAACCGAAACAAAATCACGGCAAAAGAGCAGCGAGAATTGCGCGAAAAAACAATTGGAATCGTAGGCCTTTCCGTGGGAAGCGCTTTTGCGATGAGTTTGGCCATGGAACGCACTTGCGGAGCGCTAAAAGTGGCCGACTTTGATGATTTGGAATTGTCCAATTTGAACCGAATTCAAACAGGCATTAAAAACTTGGGGCTTCCCAAATGGATTGCAATTAGCAGGGCCATTGCAGAAGTAGATCCGTATTTTGAAGTGGAGGTGTATTCACGGGGATTGACCTCGAGCAATGCTTCTGATTTTTTCGATGGTTTGGATTTGGTCTGCGATGCTTGCGATCAAGTTTCCGCCAAGGCTCTCATTCGTTTCGAGGCGAGGAAGGCAGAGATTCCTGTTTTGATGGAAACATCGGATCGTGGTATGCTAGATATTGAGCGCTACGATCAAGGAGTTGAAGGATATCTGCACGGTCGGATTTCGGAGGAAATGCTGAACGATATGATGAACGCGAATGAATGGTCTCCGGAGTTTTTCAATGCATTCATTGACTTGAGTCAAGCATCGGCTAGGGGAATTAAGAGCTTGGAGGAGGTGGGGACGACGCTGGTCGGCTGGCCTCAGTTGTATTCGGACGTGGCAGCGGGCGGCGCACATGCAACGCAAGCTGCGCGTAAAATTTTACTTGGGGATCCAGCACCGGATGCCCGTTTATACCTGGAATGGGATGAGCAGTTCGTTGAATCCATCGATTGATCGCGTTCGCAAAGCAGAACGCATTGCTGAAGCTGAAGTTCGGGTGTTCCGAGCTGACCAGCATTTGGATTGCTGCCACGACTTAGTGGACGGGCACCAGGCGGTGCTGAAGGCATACGGCATCAAAAAATTAACCACCTTCAATCGTGATTGGATCGGTGACCCGAGTGTCATTGTAATCGCAGCTGTGGCCAAAGGGGCGGGAGTTGATGGCAAAACAGAGCGTGTTTTGGGAGGAGCTCGAATGCACGGGGTCGATGACATTCAGAATATGCCACTGATCAAAGCAGTAGGAGAGCAAGACGTGAATTTGGCTCAGCACATGCAGACGTATGCGGATGAAGGAGCCTTTGAATTGGGAGGCATGTGGAACAGCATTGAGTTGGCTGGTATGGGAGTAGAGGCTACTTTTTTGATTCAGGCTGCAATGGCGACATTGACCATGGTTGGCGGACGGCATTTGTTTGCCTTGACTTCACCTGTAACCCGCCGTATGCAAGCCCCTCTGGCCTTTTTTACAGAAGAAGGAATTGGCCAAGATGGTTATTTCACCTACCCAACAGAAAAGCTGCGGGCAACAATTGCACGCTATACGTTCCCAGAAAACATCGAATCGGTTCAACCACAGGTGCGAGAATTGTTGGAAAACATCTGGCAGGATCCAGAACGCGCTGCTTATGCTGTGCAAGGCCCTAAAGGCGATCTGCAGCTCAAGTTTCGCATCGAAGTCTGATGGACGAATCATTATCAAACCGGTCCGTTCTTTTTCGGTACTGCCGTATTGCGGCTGTTTTGGTGGTGTTGTTTTCGTCCTTTTCGGTTCACGCGCAGAAATTTATCGGCACCCGACTGGAGCACTTGCCTGCGGATTATAACCTCAGTTTACTGGAAGTAGAAGTTGTCGCTGAGTCCGAAGATTGGGTTTCCTTCGAACAGTTGGTTCCCAACCTTGGCATGGGAGAAGGCGTCGAGTGGATGCGCTTGACCCTTGACCCGATGACTGAAAACGGCAAATTGATTGAGATTCAAAATGCTGGAATTGATGATTTGACGTGCTTCATGGTATGTGATGGAAAAATCATTGCGAGTTACCCTGGAGGAATCATGAACACGGGTGGTGATGGGCATCAATTCGGGACATACCCATCGTTTCCAGTCCCCCTTGTAGAATGCAATGAGTTGCACGCCTTGTTCAGAATGCAGTCAAACAAGCCCATGATTGTTCCGCTGCGCATAGCTGGACCGCGCAAGGTGCTTGAAGATGCTCACCAACGGGATGTTTTGTTTGCGCTTTATGCTGGCGTTATGCTCGTTATGCTTTTGTATAATCTGTTTTTGTTCTTGAGCATTGGGGACCGAAGTTACCTGGAGTACGTGCTGTTTATTTTTGCTGTTGGTGGCACCCAGTTGGTGCTCAATGGGTATGGATTTATTTTTGGGGCAGATCAATTGCCCTGGCTGAACCTTCGTCTGACACATCTTTTCGGTGTTTTCAGTGGGCTTACAACCATTGTGTTTGTCAGAAATTTTCTGCGTCTGAGCCGCTATGTTCCTTGGCTGAACAAACTTCTGAATGTTTATTTCCTCTTTTATCTTCTCGCTCTTCTTCTGGCTGTGGTCGGACGGCTGGAGTGGAGTTATCAGTTGATTAATTTCTGTGCTGCAGGCACATTTCTAATCATCCCAGGAACCATCATAACCATGCGCAAGGGTTACAGCCCTGCGAAGTATTTTCTCTTGGCGTTTACGGTATTCATTTTTGCAGTGGTCATTTTTGTTTTGAAGGATGCGGGAGTCATCCCATACAATGCATGGACATTTTATGCACTGCCAATGGGAAGTGCAATCGAGGTGGTGGTTTTGAGTTTGGCACTTGCAAGTCGCATCAATCAACTGAAACGTGAGAGCGTCCAAGCTCGGGAAGAACAATTGCGTGTTTCTCAGTTGAATGAGCAGATGGTTCGAGAACAAAACTCTGTATTGGAGGAGCGGGTGGCGAAGCGCACATCTGCACTGGAGAGTGCCAATTCGAACATTCAAAATACGCTTGATGAATTGCAGTCAGCGCAACAGCAGTTGGTTCAGAGTGAAAAATTGGCTTCGATTGGTCAGTTGACTGCGGGAATTGCTCATGAATTGAACAATCCCATCAATTTCGTGGCATCAAGCGCGCAATCGTTGCGGCGAGATTTTGAGGACCTGACGCAGGTTATTGAAAAAGTGAAAGGGATGGATCCAATGGACCCGGGTCTCAAGGAAGAGATGATACAGCTCAAGGAAATGTTTGGTAGCCTTGACATTGAATTCACGCAGAGGGAAATCGAAGAACTCCTCAATGGGATTGAAGACGGCACGAAACGAACGTCTGAGATTGTGAAAGGCTTGCGAATATTCAGCCGCATGGATGGAGATAATTTCACCATGGCACAAATTAATGAGCTCCTGGAATCAACCCTCATCGTCTTAAGGAGTAACCTGAAAGATCATGCAGTGGTCGAAGCAGATATGGGTGCTGATTTACCGCTAGTGAGTTGTCAGCCAGGCCGTCTCAATCAGGTGTTCATGAACATCATTACCAATGCTTCTCAGTCCATGGAGGATTCCGGTTTGGCTGTGGAGGAGCGTATTGTGCGCATCTCGTCCAAAACGGTCGAGAGCATTGGACAATCTTGGATTGAGGTTCGCATCAAAGACCATGGAGTTGGAATGACAGAGGCTGTAAAAGCGCAAATTTTCGATCCATTCTTCACCACCAAGGCGGTGGGAGAAGGCACAGGACTTGGACTTAGCATAGTTATGGGGATTTTGAGCGATCACAATGCCGAGGTAGACGTGGACACAGAAGAAGGAGTGGGTACAGAATTTATTATTCGATTTCCGTTATGATTAACGTACTGTATTTGGACGATGAGCTGCACAACCTGACAGCTTTTAGGGCGGCATTTCGACGTGATTTTCATGTGCACGTGACGACCGAACCCACCGAAGCGGTCAGGATACTGCGCGAACAACCGATTGAAGTCATCATTTCTGATCAAAAAATGCCAACCTTGAGTGGCGTGGAATTTTTTGAGTTGATCATGCCTGATTTCCCGGATCCCATCCGAATGTTGTTGACAGGTCACGCCGACATCGACGCGGTAATTGATGCCATCAATAAAGGGCAGATATACAAGTACATTGCAAAGCCTTGGAATGAGTCAGAATTAAAGGCGATGGTGAATGAAGCAGCGATGCTGTTTCACGAGCGCAAAGCGGTTTCTGATCAAGGTGCAGTGCTCTTGCATCGAATGCAAGAGGCCCGGACCATGGCGTTGATGATTCAACGTGCCACAGGCCAGGCCTCAGGTCTTGATGCAGATCAGACTGCAGAAATCAACCGTCACGCTGCCGAGATCAATCGCTTATTGGCAGATTGAATCTTGGCTGAGCATTGGTTCATTTGATGTATTTAAAATCTTCGCCAGACTTGATGTTTTGCAGTGTTGCAAGGATGAGTTTGATGCAGTTTTCCACATCAGTGCGATGCACCATTTCAACAGTGGTGTGCATGTAGCGCAGTGGCAGGCTGATCAGTGCACTTGCTACGCCTTTGTTGGAATAAGCAAATGCATCCGTGTCAGTTCCTGTGAAACGGCTCGCTGCCATCCGTTGAAGGGGGATTTTTTCAGCTTCTGCGGTATCGATGATGCGTTGAAGTAAATTGTTTTGCACCGCTGGCCCGTAGGTTACGCCCGGACCTTTGCCTGCTGCGACATCGCCGTTTTCGATTTTGTTCATCATAGGTGTGTGTGTGCAGTGGGTCACATCTGTGACAATTGCCACATCGGGCTGAATGCGTTCGGCGATCATTTGTGCACCGCGAAGACCTATCTCTTCTTGCACGGAGTTTGTGATGTACAAGCCAAAGGGCAATTTGATTTTCTGTTCATGAAGCAATCGAGCAACTTCTGCGATCATGAATCCTCCTGCGCGATTGTCGAGGGCTCGGGCTACATACCAGTCTTTGTTCAAGACCATGAATTGGTCTTCATAGGTGACCACGCAACCCACGTGAATCCCCATGGCCTCCACTTCTTTTTTGTCCTTGGCTCCAACGTCCAAGAAGATATTCTTCATGCTTGGGGCTTCTTCCTTGCCTGCCGTCCGAGTGTGGATCGCGGGCCAACCGAATACACCTTTCACGATTCCTTTCGGCGTGTGAATATCCACCCGCTTCGAAGGTGCGATCTGATGGTCGCTGCCACCATTTCGCTTCAAATAGATGTAACCATCTGAGGTGATGTAGTGCACGAAATAGCTGATTTCATCGGCATGAGCTTCGATGACTACTTTGAATGGAGCATCGGGATTAATGACTCCTACAACGGTGCCGTAGGTATCGACCATGTGCTCGTCGATGTAAGGACGAATGTAGTCGAGCCAGAGTTGTTGACCGCTGCTTTCGAATCCAGTTGGACTCGCGTTATTGAGGTAAGCTTCAAGGAATTTTTCCGAGGACTTATTGATGATGCTTTTCTTTTTTGCCATGCGACAAAAATACCCGTACATCGCGCTTTGATTCGCATGAATCTCTGTTTGATTTCAACAAAGATTTCACCTCAACTCGACGAAGAATTGATTCAAAGGCTGTAGCTGTTTTTGTTGATTAGATGCATGGCAATCAATTGCCGGGCTTCTTTGGTATTGAAGTCTTCCGTTTTGGCGAATCGCTTCATGCCCATGAGCATCATTTTCAATTCATCGCCTTCGGCAAAAGCAAGCAAGGCTTCTTTACCGGCACTGTGAATCCACTCGGAGGCTTCATAGGTGTAAACGCGCATGATGGCTTCTTGCACACTCAAGTCAGCATCGGTGCCTCGAAGTTTGCGGAGTTTCTGAACCCGCAATACAGTGGACTCTGCGGTGTAGGCCCAGATGGCCATGTCAGCAATGCTCATGAGGATTTCCTGTTCTTTGCCCAAACTCATCATGAGTTTTTGAGCGGCAGATCCAGCAACCATGAGAATGGCTTTTTTGAAGTTGCGGACGTAGTCAAGCTGTTTTTCGAACATGTCAGAGGCGGGCAATGACATGTCAGGCACTCCGGTTAAATCTGCAGAAATGGCCATGGCAGGTGTCATCAAATCAATTTCGCCTTTCATCGCTTTCTTGAGGATCATGTCCACTGTCAGCATCCGATTGATTTCATTGGTTCCTTCGAAAATTCGGTTGATTCGAGCGTCGCGATAAGCCAATTCCGCTCGCGTCTCGGCGCTGTAGCCCATGCCGCCATGGATTTGAACAGTTTCGTCTACGACATAGTCCAGAACTTCTGAGCCCAAGACTTTCATCATGGCGCATTCAGGAGCAAAATCTGCAATTCCTTTGAGGGTGGCTTCGCCATGTTCCATACCACCTGCTTTGAGCGCTGCAATCGCATCATCGATGTTTTGTGTTGCGCGGTAAAGTGCAGATTCTTTGGTGAAGAGCCGAATGGCGCTTTCAGCCAATTTATAACGAATGGCGCCATACTTCGAAATGGGGCGCCCAAACTGTTCGCGTTCGTTGGCGTAACGAATGGCGTGGGTGCATGCATCCTTTGCAGCACCGAGAACAGCACCGCCCAATTTTATGCGGCCAATGTTCAGAATGTTGACTGCGATTTTAAAGCCTTTTTGACGCTCATAAAGCAAGTTCTCTATGGGTACTTTCACATCATTGAAGAAGATTTGACGGGTGGAGGAACCTTTGATTCCCATCTTTTTCTCTTCTGGATTTTTAGAAATCCCTTCGGCATGGCCATCCACGATGAATGCTGTGAGGTTTTCATCGGCATCGATTTTGGCGAAGACGATCATGACATCAGCGAATCCACCATTTGTGATCCACATTTTTTGACCGTTGATCAAGTAATGCTGGCCATCCTCGGTGAGCTTGGCGGTCGTTTTTCCATTGTTGGCGTCAGACCCCGCGCTGGGCTCCGTGAGGCAATAGCATCCTTTGAGTTGTCCTGAAGCCAATCCAGGAATCCATTGTTTTTTTTGTTTGTCATTCCCGTAATACAGGATAGGCAAAGTGCCTATTCCCGTGTGTGCACTGAAACTTACACTGAACGAATGCGCGCCACCAATGGCTTCTGTGATGAGCATGGTGGACTTGAAGTCCAAGCCCATTCCGCCGAGTTCTTCCGGCACTGAACTGCCTATGAGACCGAGTTCTCCTGCTTCCTCCATCAATTTGGGCACAAGTCCGTCTTCTTGCTGTTCAATGCGTTCGAGGTTTGGAATGATTCGCTGCTCGACAAAATCCAGCGTCATTTGCTTCATCATCAGCTGTTCTTCCGTCCACTCCTCTGGAATGAATATTGCGTCTGCTGAGGTTTCGCGGATCAAGAATTCGCCTCCGCGCAGGGCATTTGATTGTTCAGACATTTTGAATTCGATTAAGCGTTCATCATTTCAAAAACTCCAGCAGCTCCTTGGCCTGTTCCGACACACATGGTGACCATTCCATAACGCGAGTTGCGCTGTTTCAATTCATTCATCAATTGCACAGTGAGTTTTGCACCTGTGCAGCCGAGGGGGTGCCCCAATGCGATGGCTCCTCCATTCGGATTCACGATCTCAGGATTGAGGTCGAGTTCCTTGAGGACAGCAACGGACTGTGAAGCGAAGGCTTCATTCAATTCTATTGCACCGAGATCATTTTTCGTGAGACCTGCCTTCTTCAATGCCTGCGGCACGGCATGGATAGGACCTACTCCCATGATGCGCGGTTCCAATCCACTCACGTGGTAACTCGCCAGTCGGGCGATGGGCTCAACATTAAGTTCTTTGAGCATTTTTTCAGAAACAACAAGGACAAAGGCAGCTCCGTCTGATGTTTGGGAGCTGTTGCCGGCTGTGACAGTTCCGCCTTGGGCGAAGACAGGCCGCAAACGGGCAAGTCCAGCTTCTGAAGATTCTCTTCGCACGCCTTCATCGGTATCGACAATGTTTTGTCTTTCTTGCCGTTTCTCTGCAGCATCTAAGTAAATTTCAGACACGTTTATGGGGGCAATTCCGGGCGCAAAGCGACCAGCGTCAATTGCCGCAGCTGCACGCAAGTGACTGTTCAGAGCGAAAGCATCCTGCTCATCGCGGCTAACGTTAAAATCTTTGGCAACGGCTTCAGCAGTGAGCCCCATGCCCCAGTACCAATCGGGATTGGCTTTGGCAATGCGTGCATTTGGCACGATGCGCCATCCTCCAAAGGGAATGGGGGACATGGATTCTATGCCTCCCGCCAAAATACAGTCGGCCAAACCGGCGTGAATTTTGGCAGAAGCAATGGCAATCGTCTCCAGTCCACTCGCGCAATAGCGGTTCACTGTCATGCCAGGCACCTTTTCAGTGTCCAGGCCCATGAGGCTTACCATTCGGCCTATGTTTAGGCCTTGTTCGGCCTCTGGCGTTGCGTTTCCGACAATGACATCGTCGATGCGCTCTTTGTCCAATTGCGGAAAGTCTCCCAACAATTTTCGAATCACTTGTTCTCCCAAATCATCTGGTCTCACAAAGCGAAAAGCTCCTTTTCCGGATTTCCCAACTGGCGAGCGGTATCCTCCTATGATGTATGCGTTCATGGCTTTAGTTTCTTAGGATTTTGCCTTTTTGAATGAGGCTTTGCATGCGTTCCAGGGTCTTTCGTTGCATGCACAATTCGACAAATGCTTTGCGTTCGAGGTCCAAGAGGTATTGTTCAGATACCTCGGTGCGTTCACTCAAGTCACCTCCGCACATGACGTGTCCGAGTTTTTCACTGATCAGTTGATCGTGATCAGAGATGTAATTTCCACTTTTCATGCTGTGTGCTCCTACGTATACAATTCCTAACCCTTCTTGGCCTGCAACCATCACATCTTTGCGTTCGAGCGGCATGGTGTATCCCGAGGCAGCGAGTTCCATTGCAGCGCGCTTGGCTTTGGCCAATTGGTCCCTTCGGTTTACCACCACCTCATCAATTCCTTCTCGCAAGTAGCCCAGTTCGAATGCCTCGTGAGCAGAGGTTGCCACCTTGGCTTGACCGATGGTGAGGAACCGGTCGCGCAGACGATTGATGCGCATATCTCCTTCTTGGATTTCATCATTGAGCCGGACGACAAATTCTTTGGTTCCACCGCCCGCTGGAATGACACCAATTCCAAACTCAACCAATCCGATGTATGTTTCCGCGTGGGCGATGACTTTGTCTGCATGCAGACAAAGTTCACAGCCTCCCCCCAAGGCCATTTGGTGCGGAGCAGCAATCACGGGTATGCCTGAGTATCGCATGCGCATCATCGTTCGCTGAAACACCTGAATTGCATGGTTTAAGTCGTCCCATTCTTGTTCGACAGCAAGCATGAAAATCATTCCAACATTTGCTCCTGCACTGAATTGTGCACCTTCGTTGGAGACCACAACACCTTTCCACTTCTCATCAGTTTCAGCGAGATCGATCACTTTGTTCAGGCCCTCCAAAACTTCAGAGCCAATCGAATTCATTTTGGTGTGGAAGGCAATGTTTAGAATTCCATCGCCCAAATCTTGAATGGTTGTTCCAGTATTGGACCAAACGACTGAGGATTCCGGCAGCCAACTGAGTGCAATTCGATCTTCCTGTCCTGGAATCGGGTCGTATTGATTGGTTTGAGGGTTCCAGCACTCGCGAATGCCATCGCGATTTCTGTAGAAAGTCCCGCTGCCCTTTTCCGCGAAGCGATTCAACCATTCAGGTAGGTTTAAGCCTTTGGCCTTGATGGCGTCGCATCCGGCTTCAAACCCGATGGCGTCCCAACTTTCAAAGGCACCCAACTCCCAGCCAAAACCTGCCCGCAAGGCATCGTCGATGCTGTAGGGTTCATCGGCAATTTCAGGCACACGTTGGGCGACATAGGCGAAGACATCCGCGAAAATGCGCCGGTAGAAATCACCCGCTTCATCGGCACCGTTGAAAAGCAACTTGGTGCGTTGGCTGAGGTCTTCTACCGCCTTGGCCGCATCTAACGTTGCAAATTTGACTTTGACTTTGGAGCGGTATTCTAATGTTTTAAGATCGAGAACTAGGATTTCACTTTTGCCTTTTTCGTTCTTTACTTTTTTGTAAAATCCTGCGCCTGATTTGGATCCCAAGCGATCATGGTCGACGAGATGTTGCACGTAGTCGGGGATTGCAAAAACTTCCCGTCTTTCGTCGTTCGGACAATTGTCGGCAACTCCTTTTGCCACATGCACGAGGGTGTCAAGCCCTACCACATCACACGTCCGGAACGTTGCACTTTTGGGCCTTCCCATGGCTGGTCCAGTAAGCTTGTCAACCGCTTCAACAGACAGCCCCATTTCTTTCACCGTATGAAACAGTGCTTGAATGGCAAATACCCCAACTCTATTGGCAATAAAGGCAGGAGTATCTTTGCACAGAACCACTTGCTTGCCCAAGATGCGCTCGCCATAACGAGAGAAGAAATCCAATACCTCTGGTTTGGTATTTGGGCCAGGAATGATCTCGAGCAATGGCAAATAGCGGGGTGGATTGAAGAAATGTGTCCCGCAGAAATGTGCTTGGAAATCATCGGACCGCCCTTCGCTCAACTGCTGGATTGGGATTCCCGAGGTATTGCTCGTAATCAGCGTTCCAGGTTTTCGAACGGTTTCAATTCTCTCGAAGAGCTGTTGCTTGATGTCGAGTCGTTCGACAATGACCTCGATGATCCAATCGCACTCCCCGAGTTCTTTCAAATCATCTTCAAAATTACCTACCTGTATTCGCTTGGCAAAACGCTTGGAATAGATAGGAGAGGGGTTGGACTTTAGAGCTGCCTTGAGGTGGCCTGCAGCGGTGGAATTTCTGGGCCCATCTTTGGCAGGAAGATCAAGCAGTAAAACTTCAGATCCGGTTTGTGCCAGATGACAAGCAATTCGTGATCCCATAACGCCCGAACCGAGAACGGCAACGCGTTTTATTTTGTGCAAAGGGAGTGTGGTCATCAAATTATATGGGATTAAGATGTTTGGCTTTGAATGTTTTGGAGGAGGTCTTCTGGGTGATCCAAAATTTCATTCAATCGTTTCATTTCTTCCAATAAACGAGTCACCGACTCAGTGCCGAGCAATTCGCGGAGCCTTGAATTTACAGTAATCACGAGGTCTCTGGCCTGCCTTCTCGCAGCCACACCTTGCTTCGTTAAGAATACGCGCATCACGCGACCGTCGATGGGGTCAGGGAGCCGTTCGATGAGTCCAATGGATTCCATGTTTCGGAGCGAGCGACTGAGGCTCGTAGGTTCCATGCCCATTTTCGGACCGAGCTGTGTTGATGGTGTTCCTTCGCGATCAGTGTGCAAAAGGATGAATACGTATGAAAACGGAATGCCACGACGCTCTGCTTCAGAAGCGTATAGCCTGGACAGCTTTGTCCAGCCCCAGCGCAGGTGGAAATCGATGGTTTCATAAGGCTTCATGTGTCCAATGTACAACATAAAAGCTATGCGTGCATAGCAATTGATTAAAAATTATGCATGCATAACAAAAAGCAGCAAATAGACAGCCTTTGGTGTTGTTTTGGCCTTAAACAAGCTTGCCGTCGGCAAGCTTGATTAGATGATCGCCACGCTGCGCTAATTTCTCATTGTGAGTGACGACGATGAATGTTTGTTGAACTCGGTCGCGCAGTTCCACGAATAAATCAAAGAGTGAGTCAGCGTTTCCGGAATCTAAATTTCCAGTTGGCTCATCGGCAAGAACCACACTGGGACGGTTCATGAGCGCACGAGCGGCAGCCACTCGCTGTTGCTCACCGCCGCTTAGGGTGCTTGGAGACTGCTTCAGGTGGTCTTGAAGTCCCAGATCCACGAGCAATTGGGTCGCGTATTGCTCGTATTCTTTCCCGTCATTGCCGGCAATCCAGGCGGGCATGAGTACATTCTCGAGCGCCGTGAATTCAGGCAACAATCGGTGGAATTGAAAAATAAAACCAATGTGTTGATTTCGAAAAGCAGCGAGCTGCTTGCGATTTAGGGCGTGCACCTCTTGACCCCCAATCCGAAGTGTTCCTGCATCGGGAGTGTTGAGTGTTCCGAGAATTTGCAACAATGTTGTTTTTCCCGCACCTGACGCACCTACAATGGAAGTGATTTCACCTTTTGGAATGTCCAAATCGATTCCTTTGAGGACTTCAAATGAGCCAAATTTTTTCGCAATGCCGCGGGCTTGAATCATGGTCGAATTCATGTTTGCAAACTACATCAGAAACCGGCCTTCTGTTGACTACATTTGCAACGAAATTTGAACGCACAGACATGAACATTCACGAGTACCAGGGAAAATCCATTTTGAAAAGTTTTGGAGTAGCCATTCAAAACGGTCGTGTGGCTGATACGCCGGAAGCGGCTCATGAAGCAGCCGTTGCACTAGCGGAAGAAACAGGTACGGGCTGGTTTGTGGTAAAAGCACAAATTCATGCTGGGGGAAGAGGAAAAGGCTCCGTCACTGAGACAGGGTCTCACGGAGTGGTTCTTGCCAAAGGCTTGGACCAAGTGAAAGAGAAGGCGGCGGGAATTCTAGGTGGACATTTGGTCACTGCCCAGACGAGTGCCGAGGGAAAACATGTGAGCAAGGTGCTGATTGCTGAGGACGTTTATGGTCCCGGTGATAGTGAGCCATCTGAAATATACATGAGTGTGCTTTTGGACCGGGCGAATGGTCAAAACATCATCATGTATTCACCTCAAGGGGGCATGGACATTGAAGCTGTAGCTGAAGAAACTCCTGAACTTATTTTTAAGGAAGCCATTGATCCAACCATCGGCCTCCAGGGTTTTCAGGCACGTCGAATAGCATTCAATCTAGGGCTTGCGGGGAAGGCTTTTAAGGAAATGACCAAGTTTGTCAATGCTTTGTACAATGCATACGTGGGAAGTGACGCCACCATGTTTGAGATAAATCCAGTTTTGAAGACTTCCAACGATACTGTCATCGCTGTTGATGCGAAAGTTTCACTGGATGGAAACGCCTTGTACCGTCACAAAGATTATGCAGCTATGCGTGATGTGACAGAAGAAGATGCGACGGAAGTGGAAGCGGATGCAGCGGGCTTGAATTACGTTAAGTTGGATGGCAACGTTGGTTGCATGGTCAATGGCGCGGGCCTTGCCATGGCAACGATGGACATTATCAAACTTAGTGGTGGAGAGCCTGCCAACTTCTTGGACGTTGGAGGCACTGCGGATGCAGCTCGAGTTGAGAAGGCATTTCGAATCATCTTGAAAGATCCTGAAGTCAAGGCGATTTTGGTGAACATTTTCGGTGGCATCGTTCGTTGCGATCGTGTTGCGCAAGGCGTCGTAGACGCTTACAAAAACATGGGCAACATTGAAGTTCCGATCATCGTCCGCCTGCAGGGAACGAACGCGACCGAAGCGAAAGCTTTGATCGACGCATCCGGCCTTGAAGTTCGTTCCGTCATCCAATTGCAAGACGCAGCAGATGCTGTAGCAGACGTTCTTGCCTAAAAGTCGGCATTCATTTTAGCGAAAGCCCGACGTCAATCTATTGCCAGTCGGAGAGCTTTTCAATCATCAAGAGCCCATCTCGCATGGGCAATAGCGTGGTCCGAACAGAACTTTGATCAGCTAATGCGCTCGTCATGGCGCTCAAGGCCAGAGCTGTTTCATCAGGAGCATTGTGGTCTGGGAGCACTTTTCCCCACCAAAGAACGTTGTCCACCAGGATCCATCCACCAGGTCTCGTGCGTTGCAGGCACAACCTCACGTAATCGGCAGTGCGTAATTTATCAGCGTCGATCCAGGTGAGGTCATAGGGGCCATTGAGGGTGTCAAGAGCTTCTGTAGCTTCACAATTGTGGCGTTTAATTTGGTCGTAAACACCGGCTTTTTTCCAATATTCGTCTTGGATGTGGTTTAACTCATCGTTTGGTTCGACGGTGTCAATGGTTCCCGAATCTGTTAATCCAGCTGCGAGACAAATGGTCGAATAGCCCGTGTACGTTCCAAGTTCGAGAACAGCTTGTGGGCGAATCATCTTGCTGATATTTGCGAGGAAATTTCCTTGGATTGAGTCACTCAGCATCTGAGGGCTGAGGACCGTTTGCCAAGTTTTGACGCGGAGCGCCCTGAGGACTTCAGACTCCGGAGAGCTGTTGGCTTCTGCATATCGCAGAAGCGGGTCGTCCATTTCGTGTGGTGTTTTCAACGCAGAGGTTAGTTGCAGCCCAATCCAAACTCGGATAAGAAAATCAGGAGATCTGATGCGCCAACAACGCCGTCGGAATTCATGTCTGCCTCATCCACGCAATTGGACGTGCAATCAAACGTTCCGAGGAAAATTAAAAGATCAGCAGTTCCAACAGTGTTATCACTGTTGAGGTCTGCCAAGCAATTGGTCGTTTCTGTTGGGCTGTAAATTCCATTGCAATTGTTGTCAAACCCTTGATTGGTGCCATCAGCTCCAGGGTAAACGTTGGGGTTGTTGTCATTGCAATCGCAGAGGTTTGTCCAATCGTCAGAGTCATTGTCAACAATTCCTGCACACTCATTGAAACCAGCCTCGCAATTGGCCAATGCGCATTCAGCGCAATCTTCCTCGCTGCCAAAAGCGCACGCCAAAAAACAGCTTTGGACGATGCACGTGACTTGTTCTCCAAAACAACCGATGCAGCTATTGGTAAGTGCGAGTTGTTCGGTCATGCATGCCACAAGGCATTCTTCGCCGTCGTTCAAGCATGCAAGACCACAATCCAGCGATACGTTTTGCACGTACTCTGTATTTTGGCAGATGTAATCCAAATCAAAAGAGGTGCAGTTTCCTTGAGCTTCTGCCTGAAACAAGGCGAAGAAGCTTAAGCACACCAGACCGAGCTTGGCAATGGGGTTGAATTTTTTCATCTCTAACTAAAAATAGGGATTTCCTACCATTTTACCCAACAAAAGAAAATAAATTAACTCCTGTTCGCCATTACCTTCGCAGCTGACATGGCCAAAAATAAGAAAGATAAAGCGCGTGTTCGGACAGAGAGCGATGGCATGGTATTCAGCACCCAGCCGGGTTGGACATTGATGTCTGAGCAAGATGCTTCCGAGGAACCGGTGGCCAATGACAAGCAATTGCTCTATGTCAGTTTGGATCGGAAACAGCGTGCAGGAAAACCAGTGACGCTAGTCGAGGGTTACCAAGGAGATGCAATGGCTTTGTTGGTTCTCGGAAAAGAACTCAAAACCATCTGTGGTGTCGGGGGTGCGGTCAAGGAAGGCTGTATTTTAATCCAAGGAGATCAGCGACAGAAAGTCATTGCCGCTTTGGAAGGGAAGGGATATCGAGTCAAAAGCAAAGGAGGATGAACAACGAAAATTCAGAGAACACAGACAATAGCGAGGCCAAAGTGAGTAAAATAGAATCGGATTTGCCGCTGTATTTTGCGAAGACATTGGCTGGAATGGAGCACTTGCTCGGTTCCGAATTGGTCGAGTTGGGAGCGATTGGCATCAAAGATGTTCGCCGCGGTGTCGAATTCAAGGCAGATATGGCGACGTTATTTCGAGTCTGCCTTTCCAGCCGTTTCGCATTGACCGTGTTGCGGCCGATTTTATCTTTTGAGGCACAGAACCCGGACGAGCTTTACAACGAAGCCAAGAAATGGGAGTGGGGAGCAGTTATGACAGCTCATTCATCGTTTGCGATTGATGTTACGGTTCATTCCTCCATTTTTACGCATTCTCAATTTGCTATGCTTCGCCTCAAGGACGCCATTGTAGATCATTTTAGAGATCAAGGAGGCATTCGACCAGGCGTAAACCGTGAGGATCCTGATATGCGGATTCACATGCACATTTCAAATTCAGCGGTCACTTTGTCCTTGGATGCGGCAGGACGACCGCTTAGCAGAAGAGGCTACAGACCTGCTGGAGCAAAAGCTCCGTTGAATGAGGTGCTCGCGGCCGGACTGTTGGCTCATTCTGGATGGAAACCAGGCACACCGTTGTACGACCCCATGTGCGGTTCAGGCACATTTACAATGGAAGCAGCCCTTTGGACGGATGGTTTGCCAATCCAATGGCACCGTCGCAAGTTTGCTTTCATGGATTGGCGTGGATATGATGACGAGGAGTGGTGGCATGTGCGTGATGAAATGAAAAAACAGCGCAACAAGGTTCATACGCCCATGTTCACATGGGATAAGGACTTTGGATCCATTTCTCAAACACGGCAGGCATTGGCCAACATGGAGTTGGATGGCATCACTGAGTTGGGGCGCGCGAATTTTTTCAAAATGCAACCCCGCACTGAAAGCGGTGTGGTTGTGCTGAATCCTCCCTACGGTGAGCGACTGGATTTGGAGGACGCTCCAGAGTTTTACAGTGCCATTGGTGATGCGTTTAAGACGAACTGGCCGGGTTTTTCGGCGTGGATCATTTCATCGGATGCGGAAGCGCTAAAAAGTGTGGGATTGAAAACCAAGCGCAAGATCCAATGCTTCAATGGCCCGTTGGAATGTCGCTGGGTTGGTTATGACCTCTACAAAGGCAGCGCCACTTCCGCAGAAGACACCATCACAGGAGAGGATTCGGAATCTCCCGAGATCACAAAATCAGAGGATTGACTGCATGAAAAAAGCGGCCCCGAATGAGGCCGCTTTTTGATTGTGAAGATGGAGAGTATTTCCCTCAGTGCTTGAGAAATCGGGATACCAATCGATTGTTGTCATTCATGAATTCAACGGCATACGTGCCATTTGCCAAGCCGCTTACATCAATTGTTGGATATGAACCCTGGATGTTTTCATTCAGCACAGTGCGTCCTGCTGCGTCGATGATGCGAAGTTGTCCCGGTGCATTGCTGTTCAATCGAATTGCGTTTTGGGCTGGATTTGGGAAAATGCCCAGCTCAGCGGCCATGTTTGATGCACCCACGCCATTGACAGCTCCTTCGACCACGTCTGCTGCATTTCGGATCTCAATTTTGTACTCTTCGAAAGTGTAATGGATGCAACCGGTGATCGAGTACACTTGGTCTGCTACCCACCCAGCTTCTGGGAAGTACATGTAGTCATTGGTTTTGATTTCACCACTGCCATCATCAAAAATGGCCTCATTGTAATCGGCGTCTGGCACCACGCAAGTAGCATTGATGATTTGGACGAGGCATCCTTCATGGGCTTCGCTGCTCGAAAGCTCTCCAGTCGTCATTACCATTGGGGCGGGCAATGTGTTGTCAGAGCTCACCACGTTGTAGTAAGTTAAGTTCACCAGCTCCGTGACATCATAAAACTCAGCCACCTCTGCTTCAATGATGATTTCGTCTCCAATCTCAGGCGCTTGTGTATTGTCGTAGACGTAAACGCCACTCCAAGGGCCCTCTCCATCTTGGATGAAAAAGCCAATGGTGCCTGATGTGGCAGAAGTCACATTGTTGGCTGTGACGATTCCCGTGGTTGTCACAACTTGCTCGATGAGCGGTGAGCTAAATAACTCGCCTTGTATCTCCGCAATGGTATGCGTTATGGCCTGGGCTGAGCTTGTATTTTGAATTCCGATGCATCCTAACAATGCGAGTCCAATCGTGTAAATGTGTTTCATGTGTAGGTTTTTGTGAATGTACCTTTGGCAAATAGACATGAAAAAGGATAAACCACAAAACGGGAGGGGTGTGATGTTGATAACAGGAGCTACTTCAGGCTTTGGTTCAGCAACCGCTCGCATGGCAGCGTCTCAAGGATTTCAGCTTTTATTGACAGGAAGGAGAAGCGATCGGCTTGAGGCATTGAGAGAGGAGCTAGGCCATGCTGTTCTCAAGACCTTGAGTTTTGATGTCTGCGATTTAAAAGCTACGCAGCAAGCGTTGTCCAATTTGAGTTCCGATGAGGTGCCGGATGTCCTCGTCAACAATGCAGGTTTGGCCGTGGGGAAGGAGCCAATTGACAAAGGGATTTACGAAGACTGGAACCGCATGATCGATACCAATGTAAAAGGTCTCCTCCATGTGACACGTGAGTTAACGCCAAAGATGAAGTCTGGCGCGCGTATCATCAACATTGGAAGCATTGCAGGTCGCCAAGCATACCCCGGTGGCGCGGTTTATAACGCTTCGAAATTTGCGGTGCATGGATTGACACAAGCCATTCGCATGGATTTATTGCCGCGCGGAATTCAGGTGGCACAAGTTGCTCCTGGCGCGGCAGAAACAGAATTCAGTTCGGTCCGATTTAAAGGAGACGAATCCCTTGCCAAAGATGTTTACAAAGGATTTGAGCCACTTCAAGCGGTGGATGTTGCAGACGCGGTATTGTACATCGCCACACGTCCCGCGCACGTGAGCATTCAAGATCTGCTCATTATGCCTGCTGCGCAAGCAAGCGCTTACCATTATCAAAAAACATGAGATTTTCAACATACAATGTTCTCCTCGCCTTGGTCACTTCACTCTGCGTATCGGGATGTGGTTTCAAGTCTGAGAGTGCGGATTCAATTGTCCATAACGGCACCATCATCACGATGGATGCGCAAAACTCAATTGGACGGGCGATGGCCATTCGAAATGGGCGAATTCTCGCCATCGGTGCGGAGCGTGAAATTCTGAATCGATACCGCGCAACTGAGGTGACCGACTTGAAAGGTGGAGTCGTTTTTCCAGGCCTAATGGATGGTCACGCACATTTGGTTGGATATGCCGACGGATTATTGGAGGCAAACTTGTTTGCAACGGAAAGTTGGGAGGAAGCGGTTGGTCGAATGGTGGCACATGATCAAGAACGTCCCAATGAATGGGTCGTTGGGCGTGGCTGGGATCAAAATGATTGGGAAGAACCTCGCTTTCCAACCCGATTGCTTTTGGATGAATATTTCCCTGATAAGCCTGTGGTGCTTGAGCGCATTGATGGCCATGCGTTGATTGTGAATCGCATTGCGCTAGAATTGGCGGGGTTGTGGAGTGCGAGCGGAGCAGCTCCAGAGGGTGGTGAAATTTTGCGAGGAGAGGGGGGTTATCCTACCGGAGTGCTCGTGGATAATGCATGTGCATTGATTCAAAAACATGTCCCTCGTCGTGCTCCGGCGGAACGGTTTGAGGCGCTTATGGAGGCACAAGAAAACTTGCTTGCACAGGGAATCACGGGGCTTACAGATGCGGGGTTAGCTCCTGGTGAAATTCTTCGCCTCGATTCGCTTCATGGCACGGGAGACCTCAAACTGCGTATCAATGCCATGGTGAACTCGGAAGATTCTTCTATCCAATGGCTGCGAGCAAGGGGTCCGATTTTGAAAGACCGCTTGACGGTTCGTTCGGTAAAGTTTTATATGGATGGTGCACTTGGTTCTCGCGGTGCATTGTTATTGGATCCTTATTCCGATCGGCCAGGATGGCATGGGCTCGGCACCCAAGACGCCTCTTGGTTCCGTGAGCAATTGGAGGCACTTGCTTTAGATAGCCTGCAAGCCGCCACACATTGCATCGGTGATTCGGCAGTTCGATGGGTACTGGATGCGTACCAAGATATTCTCGGCGGCACCAACGATCGTCGTTGGCGCATTGAGCACGCCCAGGTGGTTGCGCCAAAGGACTTCGATGGTTTTGGCCGCAACAGCATCATTCCTTCAGTGCAGCCGACGCATGCAACAAGTGACATGTATTGGGCGGGTGAACGCTTGGGGCGGAATCGCATTCGACGGGCTTACGCTTATCAGGAATTGTTGGGTCAATTGGGGATGGTTGCTTTGGGTACCGATTTTCCTGTGGAGGATATCGATCCTCGAAAGACCTTTTTCGCGAGCGTTGCACGACGGGATGCGAATGGCTTCCCAGAAGGCGGTTTCCAGGCCAACAATTCCCTAAGCAAGGAACAGACCCTGCGGGGCATGACGCAGTGGGTGGCTTTGGCTCAGTTTCAGGAATCGGATTTGGGCACAGTGGAGGTGGGCAAGTGGGCGGATTTGACTTGGATGGATCGCAATTGGATGACAATTGACCCAATAGATGTCCTGGATACGCGTGTGCTTGGAACATGCATTGCAGGTGAGTGGTTGTTCAGAGCAGATAGATGAAGGACAAAACCACCCAATCGCATGTGTCTTGGCAGTTGATGTCTCTGCTATCCACTTTCGCAGTAGCCGTCGCAGCAGGAGTATACATTCTTTACCCCTCCAAATCGATTCCTATTCTGCAGCCAGGTGATTTAAATCCCGCCTTGGTGGATTCTCAGGATTGGAGCCGAGAACAGCACACCATTGCGCCATTCAACCTGATCAATCACTTGGGTGACTCGATTCAGCTCGAAGATGTTTTGGGTGATGTGATCATTGTAGACTTTTTCTTCACCCGTTGTGCGACTATTTGCCCCATTATGACTTCCAACCTGACAAAGGTTCGGGACGAGTTGGATCTTGAAATGGGATGGCGAATATTGAGTCATAGTGTCACCCCGGAGGCAGACAGTGCATCTGTTTTAAATGCTTACGCGAAAAGAATGGATGCTGAACATGAGAATTGGTGGTTCTTGACAGGTGAGAAAAAAGAGATTTATCGCCTTGCAAGGAGGAGTTATTTCGCATGTTATGATGAGGCTCGTGGAGGAGATGGCGGCATGCAAGATTTCGTCCATACAGAGAATGTAGTGCTGGTAGATCAGAAAGGACGGCTAAGGGGTTTTTATGACGGAACAAGTGAATTATCTATGAATCAACTGGTTGAGGATTGCCAGTGGCTCTTGCAAGAAAAAAAATAAAAAAAAAGGCAGATGTTGATGCGGAATTCAAATAACCCATTGTACATTTGCGCCCGCTTTCGAAGGAAAGTGAGTTCATTGAAAAGCGATTTGCAACTGAGAATTCTTGAAAAAGAAACCTACATTTGCGTCCGCTTTAAAATTAACGAAGCATTTAAAGAAGCCGGTTCA